>OFGA01001528.1_pt1 | contig 15783 bp, 16 predicted proteins | sample 1521471 | NCBI WGS metagenome assembly OFGA01 (sample SAMEA3504086, study PRJEB24116) | mouse gut metagenome | biome: mouse gut; feature: mouse-associated habitat; material: faeces | place: Denmark | collected 2011
ACAAGGCCCCTGCCGCCCCCGGCGATACGCCCAAGGAGGACAAGGCCCCTGCCGCTCCCGGCGATACGCCCAAGGAGGACAAGACCCCTGCCGCCCCCGGTGAAAAGGATACACCTACCGTTGCCGAGCTGGAAGCCCAAGCGAAGTCCGGCCAGCCCATTTCCCTGACTGACCTCGCCAATGCTGACAAAGCGGAGCGAGAGGCCCAAAAAGGCGGTACGGCAGAGACAGACCCTCCCGGTCAGGATAAGGGCGAAGCCCTGACCGCCGCCAAGGAGGGACCTGCCGGGACTGCTATCACGCAGATTTTTGAGAAGCGCCTCACGGCCCCTGACGAGGCGGCGCGGAAAACTCTGCCCACCCCGAAAGAGGGCGAGTCCTATTTTATCACCCTCCACCCGGCCTATCTGGAGAAATCCAGCTACAACAATTTTTCCGTGGATGTTGAAAGCGAGAACTTCAAGGAGCTTTTGAAATCCATTGAATTGGTGGGCATCAAAGACCCGGTGCTGGCCCGGTTCAATGAAAAGGGCGGGCTGGAAATCCTGTCCGGCCAGCGCCGCCATATTGCTGCCACCATGCTCAACCAGGCCGTCCCCACCATTATCCAGAAAATTGGCGACGCGGACGCCAAGATCATCGTGGCGGACGGCAACCTGCACCGGGACAAAATTTCCAGCTATGACCTGTCCCGCGCCCTGCGGATGAAGATGGAGGGCATGAAGCAGAAGGCGGGCCGCAGAAAGAAAGGCTTTTCCGCAAATGAGCTGCAAAGCGACGCGAAGCTGGCGCAGGAAATGGGCATGACCGTCTCCAAGCTCAACCGCCTGATCCGTATGTCGGAGGCAATCAAGGGCGTGTGCGACCTGGTTGACGAGGGCAAGCTCTCCATTTCCACCGCAGCCGAAATGTCCGCGCTGAAGCCCAAAACGCAGGAATCCGTTCTGCATCTGCTTGACCTGGGCTATAAGACCACCACTGACCGCATTATCCGCATGAAGAAAGCCGAGGGCGAGGGCAAGAAGCTGGACGAAATGGAATTGCGGAAGATTTTGGACGATAAGGACATCGCACCCAAGCAGCCGGAGCCGGTACAGCAGCCGGACGCCCCCACCACCGGCGCGGCCCCGGAACCCGCTGGCGAGCTGGCCCCCCAGCCGCCCATTCCCGCCTCTCCCGATGTTCCCCAGACCCCGGACACGCCCCCCGCCGCAGACATTCCCCCGTGGGAGGAGCCGGAAAAAGCTCCCGCCCCGGAGCAGGGCGCTGAACCGTCCGCCCATGATGCTCCCACCCTGGAGAGGGACGACGACCCATTCAAGGGGACGCAGGAGCGGCCCGAAGTGACCAAGGTGATTTTGACCGGGGACCGCCTCCGCAAGTATTTCCCCGATGTGTCCATGACCCCCCGTGAGATTGAGGAAAGCGTGTACTCGGCGCTGGAGGAGCGCCGCCAGCGGCAGATGAAAGAGCAGCAGAAAGCGGCGATTTTCAAGAAAAGCGGCCCGACCCGGTGATTATCAGACCGACCAGCAGCCGGATCGTCCCCGCAACGTGCGCCCAAAGGGGCGCTTTTTTTCTGCCCGAAAGCAGGTGACGGCCCGTAGCTGACAAATACTACCACGCCGTCTCCTGCTCAGGGGGCAAGGACTCGACGGCCATGCTCCTGCTTATGCTGGAGGCCGGGATGCCCATTGACTGCGTTCTCACGGCGGACACAGGCATGGAATTTCCCGAAATGTACCGCCATTGGGATAAGATCGACCAGGTATTGTATCAGGAACGGGGCATCCATTTGACGATCCTGCGCCACCCCAAGGGCTTTGAATGGTTAATGTTCGACCAGCCAAAGGAAAAACTAAAAACCCTTGAAAACCGGGCAAAGCTGGGTGTACCTCCCTACGGGAACGGCTGGCCGGGTATTCGTGTGCGCTGGTGTACCGGCCAGCTCAAGACCCATCTGATCGCCAAGGAAGTCAATCGACTGAAAAAGGCGAAGAACGCCCTGCACTATGTTGGCATAGCGGCAGATGAACCGGCCCGCATAAAAGATGAGATTTACCCCCTTGTTGAATGGGGCATCACCGAGGCCCAGGCATTGAAAATATGCTATGACCGGGGCTTTGACTGGAACGGCCTCTATGAGATTTATCATCGCTGTTCCTGCTGGTGCTGTCCGTTTCAGCGGATAGGCGAACTAAAAAATCTGCGCTGTTATCACCCGGAGTTGTGGGCCAGACTGCGTGAACTGGACAAGCGGGCTTTAGACCAATTCGGACACAGCGCATTAGGCCGTTTCAAGGATAACTGGAATGTGGAGCAGTTGGAACATCGTTTTGCCGCTGAGGATGCTGCAAGAAAGGAGGCCGAGATGGAACAGGACAAGTCCAAGGAAATCCGCGATATGCTCAAGGGCGTGCCGCCCAAAAATGTGATTATCGCCGTTGACGATCTGCCGCCCAAAACGCTGGATCAGCACTTGAAAGACCGTCAGAAAGGGCAGAAAAAGCCTCAAAAGCGGAAGAAAGGCCGCTGATTATAAGACAGGGCGGAAATGCGTCTCACCGTGAGACGCATTTCCATCTTTCATGCCGGACTATCAGAGAGGATGATTTTTTGAACGAATACGAGCAGAAAAAACAAGAACGCATTGACCGCCTCCGCGAAAGGGCGGACAAGGCCCGCGCCCAAAGCGATGCGCTGTCCAGGCAGTCCTGGAACATGATCCACGCTATCCCAGGAGGACAGCCGATCATGAGTTCCGCAGATGCCCGCTACCGCGAGAGGGCCGACAATAAAATGCGCCAGTCCGTTGCGGCATCCGATAAGGCCGACTATTATGAGCGCAGAGCGCAGGCGGCAGAGAATAACACCGCCATTTCCTCCGATGACCCGGAGGCCATCGCCAAGCTGACGGAAAAGCTGGAGGAACTGAAACAGACCCAGGAATTTATGAAAGCGGTCAACGCCTATTACAAGAAGAACGGCACCTGCCAGGGCTTTCCGGGCCTGTCCGATGAAGAAGCGGCCAAGCTGGAGAGCGGTATGGAGTACCACCCGTGGGATAAAAAGCCGTTTGCCTCTTTTGCGTTAAGCAACAATAATCAGAATATCCGCACCACGGAAAAGCGCATCCAGAAACTTACTCAGGCAAAGGAGCTGGGCTACACCGGCTGGACGTTTGAGGGCGGCAGAGTGGAGGCCAACCAAGACAAAAACCGGCTGCAAATCTTTTTCGATGAAATTCCCAGCGAGGATGTACGGCAGGAACTGAAAAGCCGGGGCTTTCGCTGGGCGCGGAGCGAGGGCGCGTGGCAGCGGCAGTTGAGCGATAACGCCATTTACGCCGCCAGCCGGATCAAGGCTATCCAGCCCACAGACGGAACCAATCCTATAAAAATCCAGCCGAAGCGGAAGAACCAGTCCGGCCCGACACGATAGGAGGCGCATCAATGAATGTTTTAGTTGTGGAACCCGGTTTTCTTCCCTATGAGAAAGAAATCAATGGCCTTGCCGAAATGCAAAAAACTGTCGGTGGACTTATTCAGGCAATTTACCCATTCCAGGAGGAAGTTGCCCTTGTATGTAATGAGAACGGCATATTTGAGGGCTTAGAGTTTAACCGCTCCATCCCGGAACGCAGTTACGGCGGCGTGTTTGGCACTTTTTTTGTGTGCGGCCTGGGCGAAGAAAATTTTATCTCCCTCACCCCGGAGCAGGTAAAGACCTATAAGGAGCGTTTCAAAAAAGCGGAGGTATTGATTGCTATGAACGGGGATAAGCCGTTCACGATCAAGGTGGACGCAGACCCCAAATATCTGCCGGAACGACCTAAGCAGCCGCACAAGCCTCCCATAAGGTAACGTGCCATGCCCTATGAGACTGACGAGCGCGTGGCCGAGTTGACGGAGCGGCTGGAAAACGGCGTCAGGGAGCTGTACGCCAGCGACAGCTATGCTCAATACATCACCGCTATGGCAAAATTTCATCATTACAGTTTTGGAAATGCCCTGCTGATCCTCTTTCAGTGCCCCCACGCCACCAATGTTGCCGGGTATAACACCTGGACACAGTTGGGCCGTCAGGTGAAGAAAGGGGAAAAGGGCATCCAGATTTTAGCGCCCTGTAACTTCCGGGCCACGCTGGAACGGGAGAAGATCGACCCATTATCCGGGCAGACGATTTGTGGACCGGACGGAAAACCCCTCACGGAAAAAGTGAAAATTTCCCCAAACCGCTTTAAGATCGCCCATGTTTTCGATCTGAGCCAGACCGAGGGCCGGGAGCTGCCACAAATCGGCGTTTCCGAATTGAGCGGCGATGTGGCGGACTATACCGGCATCTATGACCGGCTGACCGCCCTATCCCCCCTGCCGGTTGTGCAGGAGGATTTTAAGCGGAGCGCAAAGGGCTACACGAGCTTTACAGAGAACCGAATCGTTGTCAAGCCCGGAATGAGCCAGGTGCAGACAATCAAAACCCTGGTGCATGAGATTGCCCACGCAAAGCTGCACCAGCCGGAGGATCTGTTGGCAGTACCAACACCAGCAGAAAAACGGCGCAAAGAGGTGGAGGCCGAAAGCATCGCCTATGTTGTGTGCCAGCATTTTGGCATTGACACCACAGACTACTCCCTCGCCTATGTTGCCAGTTGGAGCAAGGGCACGGAGCTTGCCGAGCTGAAAGCCTCGCTCAACGTGATCCACTCCACCGCCGGGGAAATCATTGACGCTATCTCCCCGCCCCCGCCGAAGCTGGAGCGGACGCAGGAACAGCGCCCCCGCCAGAAAGGAAACCGCCGCGCACAAAAAACACGAAGATAGGAGTTGACCCTATGGAAAAAATGACCGGGCAGACGCCCCTGCGGGAAATTGAGATTTTCGGTATTCCCGCCCTGTTCACGGATCAGGACATCCCGCCCGACGAGCAAAGCCCCGATATGTTCTACTATGAGCTGGTGAGCGCCGATGGCAGCGCGGCCCTTTTGGGGACGGTACTGACCTTGATCCCCGTGGAAATCCCGGAGGGCGGCGAACGGGACGTTTACGACAGTGACCTCATGCTGGACACCGGGGGCGAGTTTTTGACACCGGAGGAATTTGCGGAGAAATACCTCTCCCCGGTGAATGGCCCTAATCTGGACGAACGATATGGAAAAGAAGATTGATATTATCCCGTTTTTGCAGGGAATCGTGGAGGAAAACACCCAGCACTATCAATCGGACTTTGCCCACGATGAAGCGCGGCTAACCGCCGCCATGCTGGAAATCAGCCGGGAAAAGCGTACATTTCTGTGGTTGAGCCGTCCCTGCGGGACACTATGCGTCCCAGAACGGGAGGCGTTTATCAAGGAAAGCACAGCACACATCACCTGGACGCATTACGACTATGACGCGGAGCATATCAAGGCGTACCGCGTCATCGTTGAACCTGGACGGGAGGGCGCTTTTGTGCTGGGCCAAGTTAAGCCCCTGCGATATGGAGAGCAGGTAGAGCGTGTGAAGCGGAACGCCGTCCACGCTGAAATGGTAGAACTAACCTTTGCGGACGGCACAGAGCTTGAACTGCCCTATGCAGCATATTCTGGGCACTTTCACAGTCTGATTAACGACCACGGGCGTATTGAACGCATCCACTATAAGCCCGGAAATGAGCTGGAGCTGGACTGTGTTCTCCAGAAAGAGCGCATCGCCTCTGCCGTCAGAAAGAGGACGCCCCGTAAGAAGAAACCGGCTGTAAGGTAGCACCCACAGCGGACAGCGCCGCCGAAAGGCGGTGCTGTCCGAGCAAGTATGTCATTTGGTAGCACACCAAATGACCCTTGTTAGGGGGCGCAGCCCCCTTAAAACCCCCGCCTACGAAAATACGTCTCACCGTGAGACGTATTTATTCAGCGCACTTTACACGGAAATGCGTCTCACGGTGAGACGCATTATCCGGCAACACTCAAAGGAGGCGAACATGGAACCCAACAACCGAATGGGCGAAATCACCGGCAATCTCAAGAAGGACGTGAAAGACCTGCTTTCTGAGAGCGCCAACATCGTGACCGGATTTTTCAAGCGCGGACTTTGCACCGTGCGGGCCGTGGCCGATAAGTGGAAAGCGTTCGCGCAGAGCGTTTCCAGTGCGGCGGACGAATTGATGAAACCGCCCTTTATCGAAGGGCCGGAGGCCCCGACTGCCAATCTCCACCCTACCGCCGAGCCTGTTGTTACTGTTATGGAAAGTCGGGATCGGAATTTCCCCGTGGGCAAGCAGATGACCCTATCGGAAGCCAACGAGTATGTACGCCAGATGGATGCCAGCCGCCACGAGGCAAAGGCCACTCCCCATGCGGTCAAAGTCAAAATTGACTATATGCGGGGCGATACCAGCGACCGCTACTGGCTCCCGCTGGAGATCGGATCGGGCCGGGGCGGGCTGCTGGAGCAGATGGAACAGCGGCTGGCCAGCTACCGCGCCGACCCGGAGCGTATCATGGGGGAGCTGGATTTTTCCAAGGTGGACGCGAAGTACCGGGATGATTTTCAAGCATCCTTTTTGCCGTTCATACAAAAGAGCATGGACGATCTGAACAGCAATCTGCTGCCCTTTTTCCGCAACCACTGCAGTATCACCGAACTGAAGCGGTCAGCGGAGGCCCTGATCCCCGGCATGGGCGAGGGGCGGCAGGCGCAGTATCAAGCGAAGCTGGACGAGAGGATCGCCGCCCTGCGGCAGATGGTAAACAGTGGGGAGCTGAAACAAGCACCCCAGCAAGTACAGATCGTCCAGAGCGCGTCCCCCAGGCAGGCTGCGCCGGAAACTCCGGCAAAACCCCGGCAATCTGTCCGGGTACGGCTGGAACGGCTCAAGGAGGGGCAGGCCGCACAGACCAAGCTGCCCGACAGGGCGCGTCATGCCCCCACCCGCCCGAAGCAGAAATAAGCGGCTGTGAAATGCGTCTCACCGCGAGACGCATTGATGCGCCCGCCTTTATGAGTAAAACTTTTCAAGCATCCGCAGAGTTGTTAAAAGGTATGTTTTCCCATTTTCCGGGAGAAGCCGGAAGATTTGAAGCAAGTCACATTCATCATAATTCTTGGCTGTGTATTCTTCCGGCACAGAAGATGCATCAAAATTTAAGATGTTTTTATCGTACATTGTTTGTGATTTGCCAAGAACATATGCCGGAGATACGCCAAAATAGTCCGCCATATCATTGACGTTTTCTTCCGCAGGGGCTTCTTTTCCAAGCTCCCATTTGCTAATAAGGCCCTGTTTGACACCAAGAATCGCCGCTAACTTCTGCTGAGATAAATCCTGAGAGCGGCGTAATTTTCGGATGTTATTTTTTATCATACTCTGCACTCCTAATCAACAAATACCTCTGAGGCACACGTTCTATCCCCAAATAATGCTTCAAAAATGCGTCTCACCGTGAGACGTATTTTTTACTGCCCGAAGAAAGGAGGATGCCATGCGAAAACGAAACCGCCATGTAAGCGTGTGGATGAATGAGCAGGAGTACCGGCACCTGAAGAAGCAGGCCGAGCTTGCGGGGCTGGGCATTGACCCGTTTCTCCGCGCACTTGCCGCTGGCGTACAGCTGCGCCCGCGCCCGCCCGACACCTACGCCGCCCTGCTCCGGGAGCTGTCGGCCATCGGCAATAATGTGAACCAGATCGCGTATTGGGCCAACGCCACCAAGGGCATCGGCAAAGCGGAGATCGCGGAGGCCGCCGCATTAGTCCGGCAGGCGTGGCGCACGGTAAAGGAGACGCTGTAATTGGCCTACGACAAAATCATTACCCTGCATGGACGCATGGATCACTGTATCGACTATGTTCTGAATGAAGAAAAGACCGGCCTCGCCGCTGCCCTGGCCTATGCGGAGAACCCGGCCAAGTCCCACCAGCTTGTCACAGGCATCAACTGCGACCCGGACACTGCCCTGTCGGATATGCGCTCCACCAAGAGGCGCTGGGACAAAAAGGGCGGCGTTTTGGGATATCACATTATCCATTCCTACGCCCCCGGCGAGGTAACGCCGGACGAGGCCCACGCCGCCGGGGTGGAATTTGCCCGCCGTCTGCTGGGGGACAAGTACGAGGTTGTTGTGGCGACCCACGTTGACCGGGCGCATCTGCACTGTCACATCGTTTTCAATTCCGTTTCCTTTGTGGACGGGAAGAAATACCGCAGCGACTTCCAAAGCTATTTTGGGGATCTGCGCGGCACCTCTAACGAAGTGAGCCGGGAGCGCGGCCTGTCGGTCATTGAGCCACAGGGCCACGGGAAACATTATACCGAGTGGACAGCGGAAAAACAAGGGCGAAAAATCGTGATGGCCGGGGTCATGCAGGATATTGACGCCGCCATCGGGGAGAGCTTTACCTTTGACTCCTTCCTTGCCGCCCTGCGGCGGCAGGGCTATACCATTAAATATGGCTCGAATATGAAGCATACCGCTGTCCAGCCTCCCGGCGGGGACTATGTGTTCCGGCTGGACAGCCTGGGCAACGGCTACACCGAAGCCCACATCCGGGAACGGCTGGCGGCGGCGCGGCGGGGCGAACCCTACGAACTGCCCCTGCCGCCGTCTGCGCCGCCCATACCGCTGGTACGCCCCATTCCCCAAGTAAAAAAACGCTATACCGTCCGAGGGGGCGCTGTCCCCCGCCAGCCGCGCCGGAAAGTGCGCGGCTTTCGTGCGCTCTATCTGCGCTACTTATATTTACTCAACCGCTACCGCAGGCCCAGGCGCACCCCGCCGCCCCCGGCTGTCCGCAGGGAAGTGGCAAAGCTCCAACGCTATCAAAAACAATTCTGTTTTTTACTGCAGTACCGCATAGAGACGGACAGCCAGCTTGCCCTGCTGGGCGACGCCCTGCAAGGCCAGATCGACCTGCTGACAGACTACCGTGCGGAGCTTTACCGGGAACGACGCGAGGGCCGGGACGTGGGGACCGAGTTGGAGACTGTCAATGGCAAGCTGCGCTCTACCCGCCGCGAGCTGACGATCTGCCGAAAAATTACGGAGGATATTCCGAAAATCAGGGATCAGGAGCAGCTCATGCGGCAGGAAGAACGGAGCAGCCATAAGGCCGTCCGGGATCGAACGGACGAGCAAGTAAGAAAGGAGAAGAAAGGCAAATGGATGTAAGTGCTGAAGCTGCCGACGTTGTAGTACGGGAGAGCTTACAGGCGACCGAGGCGGCGGCGAAGCTGACCCTGGAGGGCGTGAAGAATGTCGCCGCCCTTCTGCTGGCGATTGCCAAGCAGGACATGAAGGTGGTGGGCCAGACCACGGCCAAGCGGCTGGCCCGCGACCCCGCCCCCGCCGTGGTCATCCCCATCAAGGCCGAGGACAAGGCCAAATTCCAGAAGCTGGCCAAGGAGTTTGGCGTCCTCTACTTTTTCGCGCAGAAAAAGGGGAACGACAATGGGATGCTCAATGTTGTTTCCAATGAGAACTACGCCGCCCTGCTCAACGCCATCATGCAGCAGCTGGGCTACCCCATCCCCCAAAAGGAACAGGAGGAGGATACGCAAAAAAAAGCGAAGTCCCGCGCTCCACAAAAGAAATCCTCGCCAGAGCGCGGGAGTGGCTTGAAACCGTCTCAGACGACTGCGGCGGCTGTTGAACCGGACTCCCCCACCAAGAAGAAGCTGGATCAGTTACAGCGGCTGGCGGCACAGTCCCGCCCTGGGCCGGAAAAAACGAACAGAAAGGTAAGGTGAATCTATGCCAAGTTTAAGTGAAATCCTTAACTCCAAGGCTGAGAGCAAGCAGCAGCGCACCGAGAACCGCAGGGCCGAACGTAATCAGTTGTCCCAAACACGGGACGGGGCGCTGATGGCCATCACGACGAACCCCGATCTTTACGCCCGTTTCCTCGTTTTACAGGCGGACAACATCGGCCTGAGTGCCGGGAACATCGCCCTGGCCCTGTCGCAGATGGCAGACCCCACCAAGATCGGCACCACCGATTTTTGGCACAAACAGGGCCGGTACGTCATGGACGAGGAAATGAGTAAGGGGGCGACGGTGTTTGTCCCGCCCCGCAATCAGAACTTCCGGGGCTATCTCATGGGCAACTACTACGATGTGAGCCAGACCACCGGCAGGCCCATGAAAGAGCCTGAGCCGCTGGCCGAGGGCAGCGACAGGATGAACGCTGCGTTCGCCGCCCTGCTGGACACCGCCCCCGTGGGCTTCATCGAGAACAAGGGGCTGGATGTGCCTGTGCGCTACAATGAACGCGAGTGTATTCTGGAGATCAACACGGAGTACAGCACCGGGCAGGTGTTCGCCGCCCTCGCCACCGAGATCAGCTATGCCCGCCTCCATGACCGGGGCATGAACCGGGACTATGACCGGGGCGCGTTCCAGTTGAACGCCGAGAGCGTCGGCTTCATGGTGTGCCGCCGTTTCGGGGTGGACTGCCCCGTGCCGGACGCGGCGGGCGTACAGCAGTTTTACAGCTACTATTCGCCGGATGACCGCGGCAAGTCCCTGGACTTCATGCGGCAGACCGCCCGGAATATGGGCGACACCGTGGAGCGTGGCATCCAGCCCCGCCAGCAGGAGCATACCGCCAGCCGGGGCAGCAATAACCGGCAGTACGGCAGGCGGTAATCAGGCGGCACGATCCGGGGTATGCCCCCAGCCCCGCGGATTTTACACCACCGGCCTTTGTCCGTCAAGGCCAAGACAAGCCGCGCCGCCCGCTGGGGCGGTCGGCGCGGCTTGCCTTGACTGCCAAAGTCCGCCGGTGCTTTTAGTAATCAAGGGGGGGCATACCCCAAAAACCGGCTTGCGCCGGTTTTTGCTACTATGGGGAGACGGGTGCGTTTCCCGGAAAGTCCGGCGGTTATCGCTGGCGGGGGCGGCGGGCGCGTCCGCGCCCCGGAACCGGCAAAAATGCGTTTCACGGTGAGACGCATTTTTTATTTCACCGAGAAAGGAGGGGACCAGCCGCATCAACATAGCGTATCACATGGACTGCACAGATATTTTGTGGGAGCTGCCGGAAAACGCCTTTGACCTCGCTGTTGTTGATCCCCCATACGGCCTCAACATCCGGGGCGATATGGGGCGGCGCAAGGGCAAGCCCCGCAAATACAAACCCGTATTCTGGGACGCCAAGCCGCCTCCCCCGGAGTATTTCCGGGAGCTGCGGCGCGTGTCCAGGCACCAAGTCATCTGGGGGGCCAACCACTTCATCAGTATGCTCCCCGCCGCCGACAGCCACTGCTGGCTGTGCTGGGACAAGAAGTATTCCCCGGAAGTCTCCTTTGCGTCCTTTGAATTGGCCTGGACGAATTTTGACCTGACCTGCAAGCGGATCGCACTGTCCCCGGTACAGCCGGGCCGCATCCACCCCACACAGAAGCCCATCGCCCTCTATGCCTGGATATACGCCCTGTTCGCCAAACCGGGCGACAAAATCCTGGACACCCATTTAGGCAGCGGGAGCAGCCGGATCGCCGCCTATGACGCTGGGCTGGACTTCACCGGCTATGAGATCGACGGCGACTATTTTGAAGCGCAGGAACGGCGCTTTGCCGCCTATGTACGAGAACACCCACATTAAGAAACAGGAGGTTTTTCCATGAAGAAACACCACAGGCTGGTTTCTCTGGCCTCCGCGCTCCTGCTGGCCCTCGCCGCCCTGCCCTGCACGGCGATGGCGGCAGAGGCCGGGGACACGGAACCGGCCCAGGGAGCGCCGCCCCCTGCGGCCCTTTACCCCGCAGAGGTACGGGCGAGCGAGGAAAACGGCATGATCCGGCTGGAAAAGGTTTATTACCTCTCCACCCGTGACGATCCCGCCGCCATCCCCACCGGGGACTTTGATCGGGAGGGCCGTCACTACACACTGCTGGACGTGCTGAAGAACGATCTGAGCGAGACGGATAGCAAGGACTACATCGAGGTTGTCACCCTGGACAGCAGCACCAAGGATATGGCCGAGATTATCAAGACGCTGGAGCCGGAGCGCGAGATCGCCACCGAGGACGGCTACACCGGCATTTTGAAGCCCGACTACACCAAAATCACCGTGGAGGCCGCTGGCTATAAGAATAACAGCTGGACAGTCTCTGCCAAGCGCACTTATCCCAATCTGTCCGATGCAGACGCCTCCCTCATCCCCAAGACCATCACGGACAGCGGACGGACGCTGACACTGGCGGGCGTAGACTGGCAGGAGGCGGGGGAGTTTTACAACGCCATCGCCAGCTACACCGGCACCGCCAGCGGGCGCAGCGTCACCGGGTACACCGTCTCCGTGGAGTACAGCGGCGAAGTCACCAAGACCAGCCGGGACACGGTGATTTATACCGCCGTGTTTTCTGCGGAAAATGCGTCTCACGGTGAGACGCATTTAGACCCGGACCCCACCGCCATCCCGGAGGACGGCGAACCCCAACAGACCCAGCCCCCGGAACCGGCCCAGGACAGCGGCGGGAGCGTCGCCGGGAAAATCGTGGTCACAGCCCTGGCCGGGATCGCCGCCCTTGCCATCATCGGCTACGGCGGCTGGCGGGGCTACAAATTTATCCGAGATAAGAAACGGGGGTATGTCTAAATGAAAAAGTATCTTTCCACCCTGCTGGCCGTCTGCCTTGTGCTGACGGCTCTTTCCATGCCCGCCTCGGCGCTGGAGTACACCTTTGACAGCCCGCCCACCGGGGATTTTGGTACGCCTACCAGCGCGGAGGACATCATCCAGACCGGGGCCGAACCCGCCAACAAGGACAGGAGCAAGAGCAGCGCCCTCATTCCTCCCGGTTTTGGGACGCCCACCAGCTACTTGCCCAACTCCGGGGAGTACCTGACCCCGAACCTTGCGGCGGACGGCCCCCTGAGCGGGAAGTACACCCTCACAGTGACGGGCGGCACGGGCGGCGGCACACCGGCCCTCCCCGGCGCGGTTGACAGCTCCACCCCCACCAACCCGGCCTATCCCACCACCAGCGGCCCCGTCACCGCCTTTACCGATGTAACCTCCGACCTCTACTACCGTAACGGCAGTTTGGGCACACTGGAAATCCCGTCCATCGGCCTGAGTGTCAATATCTATCAGGGGACGGACAGCGCCGCTCTGAAAAAGGGGGCGGGCCACTTCACCAACACCAGCATCTGGAATGGAAATGTTGCGTTGGCTGGGCACAACCGGGGGGTAAATAATCATTTTGGCAAAATCCATACACTTGACACGGGCAATACCATCACCCTCACCACGGCCCTGGGGACCCGAACCTACACCGTTACCAGTGTGGCAAAAGTTGACGTGATGGACAACACCATGCTGGAGGCCACCAGCGACAACTGCATCACCCTTTTTACCTGTGTGATGAACCAGCCCAGCTACCGCTGGTGTGTCCGGGCAGTCGAGGCTTGACACGCCATTTTTGGACAATTTCTTCCGAATGTAGTATAATAATGTTAGGAAATCCCGACAAAAAACTACACAACAGGAGGAAAACGACCATGAAAAAAGCAAGATTGACCGCCCGGCTCACCGCCGCCATGCTGACCCTCTCCCTGCTCACTGTTCCAGCCATAGCCGCAGATCCCCCGGCAAGTGCTGTCCGGGTGAGTAGCTACAAGGGCAATACCCTGGCAGTCGGAGAGCGGAGCGGCCTCATGATCGGCCCCAGCGGGACGGAGTACACCGTTACCTCCAGCAACCCGGACACGGTACTGGTGGAGCAAATCACAGGATTTTGGGTGGCCGTAGCCAAGGCGGAGGGAACCGCAAACATCACCGCCGCCAACCGTGCCGGAGAGAGCGGAACCCTGACGCTCACCGTTGGCTCCGGCGCTCCAGCGGCCCCCGCCGTCGTGGACGGCCCCAGCCCCACGGAGGAACCGGATGTACGGCAGAAATTGGTACGGCTTATCAATCAGACCCGCAAGGCCAACGGCGTGGCGGAGCTTCCGGTCAGCGAGGCCCTGATGACCGCCGCCCAAACCCTCTCGGATCAGCGGTACACCTGGCATCACACAAAAGAGGAATGTGAGGCCGTGATCGCCAGCGGCTACCCCTACGGTTTCGGCATAAACCTTACGGTATTCACTGGCGTCGCCACGGAGGACGCCGCCCAGCACGCCCACGACAACTGGCTTAATTCTCCCGGCCACTTTGAGACGATGATAAAGCCGGACTGCGACAGCATTGGCGTGGGCGTAACCGAGAGCGGCGGCGTGACCTACTGCTTTATGATTGTCGGCAGGCCGAACACCCACAATCCCTACGAACCCTAAAAGTACAGACAGAAAAGGCCCCCCGGCTGGAGGGCCTTTTTCTGTGCCCGGAAATGCGTCTCACCGTGAGACGCATTTCTCCGCAGCCGCCTTGTTCCGCAGGGCGGTTATTTTATTCCCCTAAAAATAGAGATCGGGAACACCCAAACACACGCATGAAAGGAGGACGGTATTTCCCGATATTTTAGGGGGGTATAGCCTCTTTTCATGCCAACACATGATGAGGAGGCTATATGAAAAAACGAATTACCGCATTGCTTCTGGCCGTCGTCTCCATTCTCAGTATGCTGACGGCTCCTGCCAGCGCCGCCGCGCCGGATACCATCAAAATGGATGACTGCGCTTACAGCGGAACCAAGTACGATTCCCCGGCCCTGGGTGAGTGCTATATGCACCAGATGCACTTTGCCCTCAATGGAAAGAGTACCATGGGCTTCTGTGCCGAGAAGGGCAAGGGTATGGGCTGGTCACTGAAAGGCCACACCTGGGGAAATCCCAAGCCCATCTCCGATCCCACAGTCAAAACGATGATGGCCTACTTCTACGCACATTCTACCGGCGTCTTTACCGATCAGGCCAAGGCCCTCGGCGTGGACGACGTGTGGGACAGCAACTACACCTGGACCATGAACTCCTGGACCCAGGCTGTCGTCTGGCGGTACAAGGCCGGTCTGCTGTCTGACCCCGTGGTGGCCTGCGCTGAGGAACTGCTGTGCGTTTACAACAATCTGGAGCATACCAGCTATACCAGCATTGACGATACCATGGACGGCAGATCGTTCCGCGACCGCGCCCAATATATTCTGGATTTGGGCGCACAGGGCGTATGGGGCGAGTGCAGCGTCTACGAATACGCCTACACCGGCTCCGGCTCCAAGTATCATCCGGCCAGCGACGTGCAGGCCATTATGATCGGTGAGCTGAATATCACCCGGCAAAAGTATGATCTCACCGTCAAGAAGGTGGACAGCACCAACCCCAACAAGGGCTTGCCCGGAGCGAGATTTAAGGTTGCTTCCGAGAATGGCACCTACTCCAAGGAGATCGTAACAGGCAGCGACGGAACCTATACTCTGTCCGCTCTGGACGCGGGCACCTACTCCGTGACCGAATTGGAGGCCCCGGAGGGCTACGAGATCGACAACCCCGGCCCACAGTACGTTGTCCTCCCCAACGGCAGCGATACCACCGTGACCGTCACCTTTACCGACACCCCTGAAATCACCGGCGAAGGCAGCATCCGCAAAGTGGACGCGGACGACCCCACCAAGGGCCTTGCCGGGGCGGTCATTGAGATCATCGGCGTGGACAACGACTTTACCGGCACTTACGTCACCGGCGCTGGCGGCTATCTGACGGACGTACCCTGGAAGGATATGCCCATCGGCAGCTACACCGCCACCGAGGTCACGCCCCCGGAGGGCTATACCAAAAGCCCGGAAACCAGCAAGGTCAAGCAGTCTTTCCGCTGGGACGGCAAGACCGATGTGGCCCTGGTTTTTGAGAATGACGCCAAGGTAAAG
>OFGA01001533.1_pt1 | contig 15724 bp, 8 predicted proteins | sample 1521471 | NCBI WGS metagenome assembly OFGA01 (sample SAMEA3504086, study PRJEB24116) | mouse gut metagenome | biome: mouse gut; feature: mouse-associated habitat; material: faeces | place: Denmark | collected 2011
AATTGGAATGCGGAATTTCGTCCCTGTGTCTGGGGCCTGACGTAAAGCAGCTGCCCCGTGAGGAAATGAACCCGGAGCAGTGGGACGGCGCGGTGATTGACAGTTTTTACAGGGCGGGAGGCACACTGTCCCCGGAGGGAACCTGCTGGCAGATATCTGCCACGGAATGCCGTTTCCTGTGGGATGCTTCCTGTCTGTACATCCTGTTTTGCTGTAAGGAGGCTCCGGAACCGGAAAAGGAGGGCAGGGAGGTATTTCTCCACAGAGAAGATCAGGTGGAGATTGCGGTGCAGAGCGGAAGCTTCGGACCCAGGGATTTTGCGGTGTTCAGCGTGGACCGGGACGGAAAGAGCCATGGGGAGCAGCAGTTTGGAATGACCTATATCGGAGGAGAGCAGGCGTACAGGGGAGGTCAGCAGAGACTGGACAACCGGGCGCGCATCATACCTGTGGAGGAGGGAAGCTATGTAAGCCGGGCAGCGCAGGAGAAGGGCTGTTGGAAGGCATATCTTGAGCTTCCCTGGACCCTTTTGGGGGGCTTTCCAGGGGAGAGCTTCGGCCTTATGGTGTATCGGAAGAAAAAACAGACCGGAGAAGTGCTGACACCCTTTCCCCTGGATTTAAACGTAAATTTTTCGGACCGCTTTGAATATGACCCCCTTACCTTTCTGGAGACGAGACTGGGCGGAAGGGCCGGGACAGGACGGGGGAAGGAAGTATTTTTTACCCTGCCCGGGGGAAGACGGCTGTGGCAGAGACCGGGATTTTTATGTTGGCCGGATGAGGACGAGAGAGCGGAAATACTGGCTCTGCAGGATTCGAAGCAGCCCACGGGACAGGACAACCTGGGAAGGAGAATCTGTCTGGCGCAGCGTTGGCAGGATACCCTGATGTTGGAAGGAATGGACTTTTTCTTCAACCAGGTGAGGGCCAATCCATGGGAACCCAGGGAACCCTGGGTGGACAGAAGGCTGTGCAACGAGGCTCTGGCCAAAGGAGATACGGAGGAAGCCTGCAGAATACTGGACGAATATCTGAACTTTCTGCGCAGAGTGACGGAATGGTGGTATGCAGATCATTCCCTGGGCAACCGCCGGAGAGAAAAATGGACGGCACTGGGAAAGCTGAAGGAATGCAGAGAGGAAGAAGATAGCATTATTCTTTGTTTTGAGACCCAACAGGGGGGCATACAGGAACTGGTATGCACAGCGGACGGGAAGGCCTACCGGTTCCGGGCAGGAGGAAGAGGCTTCTTTGCGGGAGAAAGAGGTAAACTTACCTGCAGAAAGGGAAAAACAGGAATATGGGAAGTATTTTCCGGGGCAGGGCGACTGGAAATCCGCATGGGAGAGACATGGGAAATTTCTGTTGTGTCCGGATTCCCGGAAGCAGGCCGGGAACCCCTGTACGAAAACAAAATCCAGGACGCTGACGAAAACTGGAAAAAGCAGGAAACCCGGAACGAAAACGGAATCCGGGACGAAAACAAAATCCAGGACAAGACCCGGCAGCAGAGAGGAAAACGGCTGTTCGGCGCAGGAGACCTGTTGCTGCTGCAGGCAGAAGAACAGGAGGAACTCCAGGGCTTTGACCTGTACATGAATCTGGCGGAGGAGAGCGTAATCTACGGATTCGGCGAACGATTTGACGGACTTCATCAGCGGGGCCGGATACTGACACTGTGGCAGAGGGACGCCTGTGAGGGATGTCTTGCTTCCATCGGCAACCAATCCTACAAAAACATTCCCCTGCTGCATGATTCCCGGGGATATTCCCTGTTTTTCAATACCCATTACCGCATCCGGGCGGATGTGGGACAGGAAGTTCCCGACAGAATGCGGATTACGGGAATAGGCCCCTGCCTGGATTTCTTTGTATGGCTGGGGGAACCGAAACAGGTGATGGGAGATTACGCCAGACTTACAGGGGCTCCGCTGCTGCCGCCCAAATGGGTGTTCGAACCCTGGGCAGGAGGAGGCGCGGGCCGGTGGTATCACGGGCCGTTGGAAGATCTGTGCAGGGAGCAGATGGCGGTACTGGAGCGATTTGAAGAACTGGACATTCCTCATTCCGGTTTTTATGCGGAGGGCGCCGGGGCGGGGTGGATCGGCAGAGGGGGAAAGGAAGAACTGTATAAAATCGTGGACTTTGCAGGCAGGAAGGGGATTCGCGTCTTTTCCTGGCAGTATCCGGATATGTCCCCGGAGACCGCCGCGGCGCTGCTTCCGGGAGTTCCCGGGGAAGAACTGCCGGTGACGGAAAATCTCACCGACGCCGTTTTCCCGGAACATCCCCTGCCTAAGGTGATTGACTTTACGCACCCGAGAGGAATGGAACTGCTGAAGGCCCAGTGGGCGGAGAGATTGGACGCCGGTATCCGGGGAAGCATGGTGGATTTCGGCGACGTGGTGCCGGACGAAGCCCTGTTTTATGACGGCAGACGCGGCGCGGAGATGCACAACGGATATGCCTATGAGTACGCCAGAAGCTACAGGGAACTCTTTGAAGAACGCTACGGGGACGATCATGTGCTGTTTACCAGAGGCGCTGCGGCAGGTTCTCAGCACTTTGCCTGTCAGTTCGGCGGCGATCAGCAGTCCAATTTCCTGGGAATGACCTACTCTATCCATGGGGGATTGTCCGCTGCCGCTTCCGGACTGCCCTTCTGGGGAGTGGATGCGGGAGGATACGGAGGATTCGGGGACGAGGAAACCTATATCCGTTGGACGGAATATGCCTGTTTCTGCCCGCTGATGCGCTATCACGGGACAGAGCCCCGGGAACCCTGGGAATACAGCCCGGGCACGGTGGAACTCTATCGATTCTATGCGTGGCTTCGGGAGAATCTGCTGCCCTATTCCTACGACTGGGCCGTGCATGCCCATCTGACGGGAATTCCCATGATGCTGCCCATGGCCATGGCCTTCCCGGAACAGGGGGAAACCATGGGCTGTGAGGATCAGTACCTCTATGGGAAATATCTATTGGTGGCGCCTGTGCACAATGAGGACAATACGCGCCGAATCTATTTTCCCCGGGGAAAATGGGTCAGTTTCTGGGACAACCGGGAGACGGTGGAAGGGCCTGTGAGTGTGGAGCGGCAGGTTCCCCTGTCCTCCATCCCCGTCTATCTGCGTTCCGGCGCTCTGATTCCTCTGCAGCTGAACGGTTCCCTGGAGCCGGGACAGAGTATGACGGTAAGCCGGAAAAACGCGCTGCTGCTGACGCCGCCGGAGGAAGACGGCGGAGATTGTTGGTATCGCTCTGCCGCAGACGCATCCCGGTATCATTTTCGGCACAGGGAGGATGGGTTTGAGCTGTTCTGCGACGGCATGGGGAAGATACCGTATCTGATCCTGAAGGGACTCTCCGGGAAGCCTTCCGGGATTTTACTCAACCGCCGCCCCCTGAAGGAAACCCATGCCGGACACAGCCTGTATTTTGAAGAAGGATGGTATGAGGAATCTGACGGCACGGTGCTGATCAGGCTTTTCAGCCATGAGAGAATTGAACTGGAAGTGAATGCCGCGGAATCCCTGTAAAAGGACATCAGGATACAAAAGTTATAATCAGAGGTATATAAATTATAGAAAGCTGCATGTGCATATTGTACTATAAATACAACCGAAAGAGTAATGACGGCGGTTATGTTGACGGGAGATAAAGAAAAAATATAGGAAAAGGAGGCGATAAGATGGTTTTATTGGAACATCAGGGGAAGGTTGGATACAATTTAGACAAAAAAGAGCATCCCCTGGACGTAGAGTTGGGATATGCCCATTTTGCCAGAAACGGAGAAAAAGATTTTCTCAGGAAGGTCACCGGTTATGAGACCCGGCAGGACGGCATTTTACTGGAGGCGGACACTTATCATGAGAGAAGCGCCCTGGTAAAGGTGACCTTCTCCGGAGAGACGGTATTTCGGCTGCAGATGTTTCCGGAGGGCAGGGAGCCGGCGCGTCCAAACCAGGTTTTCGGCTTTGCCCCTTACGAAAAAGTGAAGGTGGAGGAGGAAGCGGAGTACATCACCGCGTCCACGGACAGAGTGCTTCTCCGTTTCCGGAAATGTCCCTGGGAAATGACGGTTCTGTTGGACGGCGAGGTTCTTACCCAAGAACAGATTAAGGATTTCGACGTGGGCCAGAAATACAAATCCATTCCCCTTGGATTCACCGTGGGAGCGGACGGACAGGTTACGGATACCTTTGAAACCATGTATATGTACTGTGACGAGTCTTTCTATGGATTCGGAGAAAAATTCACGGATTTCAACAAGAGGGGACAGCGCATCACGGTATGGCAGCGGGACGCCCAGTCCACCAATTCCGATATTTCCTACAAGGGAATGCCCTGCTTTATGAGCTCTTCTGGCTATTTCATTTTGATGAACACATACACCAGAACCCATTTTAATATGGGAGCCTCTTCCGGCGTGGCATACACCATGGAAACGGAGGACCCGTACCTGGATTATTACATGTTCTGCAACAGGGATTACAAGGGGCTTCTCCGGGAGTATACCGCGTATACAGGCAGATCTCCCATGATTCCCAGATGGGCCTTCGGATTCTGGATGTCCCGCATGAGCTATATGAACAGGGCGGAGGTGGAGGAAATCGTCAGCCGGATGGAAGAATTCGGCATGTCGGCGGACGTGGTACATATCGACGGCTGGCTTGACATGATGTCTCCCCAGGGCAGTACAGAGATCCTGGCATTTGACGAGAAGAGATTTCCGGAGCCGGAGGATATGATTCGAAAACTCCGGGAGAAGGGCTTCCATCTTTCGCTGTGGATGTTCCCCTATGTGTCCCTGAAGGGCAGATGGGGAAGGGGCGAAGAGAATTCCGCGCAGTTTGAACTTATGAAGGAGCGGGGTTACCTGGTAAAGGACAGAAACGGGGACGTATGCCTCTTCCAACTGGGAGAGGGCGGAGATACGGGAAGCGCCATGATGGCCGCACTGGACTTCTCCAACCCGGAATGCGCGGCCTATGTGAAGGAACGGGTAAAACGCCTGATGCGCATGGGCGTGGGCGTGATTAAGACAGACTTCTCGGAGGAGCTGCCGGAAACCGCCGTGTACTATGACGGACTGACAGGTGTGGAGGGGCATAATAAATACACATACCTGTATTCCAAAACCATTTACGAGGCCTCGGCGGAGATCAAGAAAGAGACGGGAGAGAAAGCGCTGATCTGGTGCAGGAGCGGTTACGCCGGGAGCCAGAAATATCCGGCTCACTGGGCGGGAGATTCCTCTGCATCGGAGAACAATCTGGCGGCAATCTTAAGGGGAGGACTCAGCATGGGACTCAGCGGCGTGTCCTTCTGGGGCTTTGATATCGGAGGCTTCTACAACTGTGACTACGAAGGCAGGAGAGCCATCCCGGGGGATGAGGAATACATCCGCTCCGTGCAGATGGGATTGATGGCGCCTTTGAGCAGAAGCCATGGACAGTCAACACCCAGGGAACCCTGGTTCTACTCCTGGGAAGCCCAGGACGCCTTCCTGAAAATCAATAAGCTCAGATACCGCATGACGCCGTATCTGTACAGCACCGCCTGCGAAACCTGCGCGGAAGGACTTCCCATGATGCGGGCCATGGTATTGGAATACCCGGAGGACCTGAACGTGAGAAGCCTGTCCACACAGTACATGCTGGGAGAATCCCTGCTGGTAGCCCCGGTGTTCGATCAGAAGGTGCATCATATCTATCTGCCCAAAGGCAGCTTTGTGGATCTCCACACAGGAGAGCGGCTTCAGGGAGACAGATGGATTGTTTCGGGAAAAGAGATTGACAGGATTCCGCTCTACCTCAGAGAAAACCATATGCTGCCCATGCTGAAGGAAGCGCCCATGCATATTGCGGACGAGAACTTCTCCCGCCTCCAGGTAGCGGTCAACCTCACGGACGCCATGAAGCAGGTTTATTTCGATGACGGTGTGGAAGGCTATATGGAAGCCCGCCTGCAGGACGGCGTCATGACCGTGGAGACACAGGGCATGGATGTGGAAGAAATCAAAGCCTACGTGCCACAGGAACTCACCCAGGCCCGGGTGAACGGAGAGACATGGACACTGCGCAAAGAAGCAAATACTTATCTAATCTGCCCGCAGCGACTTAAGTAAGGACACGAAGGCACACGAGAGAAAATGCTGCGAGAGCCCTTACGAGAAGAATTTTCTCTCAAGTAGGTGTGCCGAGTGCCCTTACACTTCAGAGCTGTCGCGCAGCGACATAAATTAGGAGGAAAAAATGAAACTGAAAAAGAAAATTGCATTATTTTTGACAGCGGCAATGACTGCAGGCCTGCTTGCAGGCTGCGGAGACACAGGAAACGACAATCAGGACTCCCAGTCAACAGTAGAAAACAGCGGCGAAAGCCAGACATCAGAAGCGGACAATGCTTCCGGCGAGGAAGCGCCTGCAGGAGAGGATCCCTACCAGGTGCGTATGATTATTGCGCTGCCGGCAGCCTCTCCCAGTGAGGGGGAAGTGGACAGAGTACTGGGAAAGCTCAATGAACTTACCCTGGAAAAACTGAATATGACATTGGACCTGCAGATTCTGCCCTTTGCGGCATATATGGAGCAGATACAGCTGGAGCTTAGCTCCAAGAGCAAACTGGACATCTTTACTTCCGTATCTGCCTATGGCCCAAGCTGGGTAAATGCGGGTTATGTGGCGGATATGGGACCCTTGTTGGAAGAGCACGGACAGGATGTGCTGAACAGCTACGCTTCCCCGGAGGTAGCCACGGCGCCCAGTCTCAACGGCTATGTATACGGGGTGCCGGTGCATAAAGAGATCTCCCAGCAGGCTTCCGTATTCTTCCGCACGGATATTCTGGAGAAACACGATCTTGACGTCAGCGGCATCAAGACCATCGAGGATGTGGATGCCCTGTATGAAAAGGTGGCGGCCCTGGAACCGGGAATGTGGATGATTGCGCCGGACAACCTGGGCATGCCGGAGCTTACTCCACTGGACTATGTGGGCGGATTGGAGACCTACGCCATTTTGGATCCTGAAAACAATACCACGGTGGAGAATTTTTTTGACACGGAGCCTTTCAAAAAGTGGTGTACCTATATTCATAAATGGTTTGAGAACGGATGGGTGAACAGCGGCGCAGCTTCCGATACGGAGTCCTATTATTCCTACATTAAATCCGGTCAGGCATTCTCCTTCTTCAGCGATTACGGCCATCCCCTCTCTGTGGTGGATCAGCAGAATAACTGCGGCGGTGTGGAACTGACCATGGTACATCTGACCGAGCCCCTGGCAACCACAGCCACCAGTGCCGTGTTCTGCTACTCCATCGGCAGCGGCAGTGAAGACCCGGTGAAGGCCATGAAGATGCTGAATTTCCTGATGAGCAGCACGGAAGCCATGAACCTGCTGAACTGGGGGATAGAAGGCGAGGACTATGTGGTGAATGGAGAGGGACTTCTGGACTTCCCCGAAGGGAAGGATGCTTCCACCGTAGGATACCACCTGGGAGCCGGATGGATTCTGCCCAATCAGTTTGTATGCACACCCTGGGCCACAGACGGCGCAGATATTTACCAGAAGATAGAGGATTACAATGCCTCCTCCATTATTTCCAAGACCATGGGATTCACCTTTGACCCTTCCCCCGTGCAGGATCAGATCAGCGCGGTGAGCAATGTGCGCTCCAAATATTACAAGGCCCTGATTACCGGGGCGGTGGACCCGGAGGAATACATTCCCCTTCTGCTGCAGGAGATGGAAGATGCCGGTTCCGCGGAAGTGATTGCGGAGATGCAGAGGCAGGTGGACGCCTGGCTGGCTGAACAGTAAAGGGACAGGAAAGATTGACCGGGTGCGGTGTCCGTACCGCGCCCGGAGAGAGGAGAGGGTTTATGGCGGAAGGATCAAAGAGAAAGAAAAAGCGGGCCGGACTGAAGCGCTTTCTGCCGCTGTATCTCATGATGGTGCCTGCATTTGTATATCTGCTTATCAATAACTACCTTCCCATGAGCGGTCTGGTACTGGCGTTTAAGAAATACAATGTCCAGGACGGGATATGGGGCAGCGACTGGGCGGGAATGTCAAACTTCACTTTTCTGCTGAAGAACAGGGAACTTCCCATACTGTTCCGCAATACTTTGGGGTATAATATCTGTTTCATTTTGGTGAATCTGGTTCTGGGAGTGACTCTGGCCATTCTGATCACGGAGATCCGCAGTCAGAGATTCCGCAAACTGGCACAGAGCAGCGTCCTGTTTCCCTTTGTGGTATCCATTATTATCGTATCCTACATGGTGAGGGGATTCCTGGACCCGGAGGCGGGGCTTCTGAACCATCTGCTGCAGAGCTTCGGGGGAAAGCGGATTTCCTGGTATGACAGGGAGCAGTACTGGCCCTTTATTCTGATCTTTGTGAACACCTGGAAGAGCGTGGGATACGGATGCATTCTGTATATATCCGCGATCATGGGGATTGACATGTCGCTCTACGAGTCGGCTTCCCTGGACGGCGCAGGAAAATTTCAGAAGATACGTTACATCACCCTCCCCTTTTTGAAGCCCACCATGATCACGGTGGTGCTGCTGGCGGTGGGAAGAATCTTCAACAGCGACTTTGGATTATTCTATCAGGTGCCCCAGGGATCCGGGCTGATTACCAATGCCACACAGACCATAGACACATTCGTATATAAGGCGCTGACGAGCCAGAGCAATATCGGCATGTCGGCAGCGGCAAGCTTTTTTCAATCGGTAATCGGTTTTACGCTGATATTGCTCTTTAATACCGTGACAAGAAAGCTAAGCAAAGAAAATGCGCTGTTTTAGGAGGTACAGATTATGATCAGATCAAAACAGGACAAATATTTTGAAGCCGCGGCCTGCATCATTATGACGGTTGTGATGATTCTGGTGCTGTTCCCCTTCCTATTGCTGTTCATGTCCTCCATTACGGAGGAGAGCTCCCTGCTTATCAACGGTTACTCCATTTTTCCGAAAGAATTCAGCCTGGGGGCATATTCCTATATCTGGCAGTCCAGAGATACCATATTCCGGGCATATATTACCACCATATGTATTACGGCGGTGGGGACCTGCCTGAATGTACTGATCACCGCACTGGTGGCGTATCCCCTCTCTCTGGACTATCTGCCGGGGAAAAAGATTTTTTCCTTCCTGCTGCTGTTTACCATGCTGTTCAACGGCGGCCTGGTGCCCACTTATATGGTTTATACCACGGTACTGCATATCAAGAATACTTACTTTGCCCTGCTGATGCCCAATCTGCTTTTCAGCGCCTTTAATGCCATCATTGTGAGAACCTACCTGCGCTGCAATATTCCGCAGGAGCTGTACGAATCGGCCAGGATAGACGGGGCGGGCGAGTGGATTATTTTCAGCAGGATAGGCCTGCCGCTGGCGGAGGGGAGCATTATGGCGGCGTTTGTCTTAGGTTTTTTTGAGGTGTGGAATTTGATGGAAGAGCCACTGGCTTTCCTGAAGGATATGTCGTTGTGGCCGCTGTCCCTGTATCTGCCGGAGATAGGCGCGGACCAGGCAGGGAGGGCCTGCGCGGCTTCCGTGCTGACCTTGACGGTGTCCCTGCTGGTGTTCGGACTGTTTCGGGATTCCCTGGAGCAGGGGATAATTTCCTCGGCTTTGAAGGGGTAGGGGGCTGTCCCAGGATTATACGTTGGATGGAGGATTGACGGATGAAGCTGACAAAGGGAAAGAAGATAGCACTGATAAGTTTTGCCGCATTCCTGGTGTTTATGGCAGTCTGTACTGTGGCGGCGAAGGGGATATATGCCTCCGGGCTGCCCCGGGTATCCGTGGCGAAGCCATACAGCGGCAGCTTGGCTCATGTGATTACGGTGAACGGCACGGTCATGCAGGGGCAGGAATACGGTATCTATGTGGAAAGCGGTCTGCGTGTGGACACTGTTGCTGTGGGCGGCGGCGATGTCTTCGAGGCAGGGCAGGAGCTGTTCCGGGTTGAAACAGGGGATTTGGCGGAAATGATTAGACAGCGCCGTCTGGAGACAGCCAAACTGGAGGTGCAGATGGCAGCTGCAGTGAAGGATGCCGACAGTTCCAGACAGACCCGGAAGAGGGAGGCGGACAGGGCCAGGGAGGACTACGACAGGAAGGCGCTCCTGGCGGATGAGCAAATCCAGGTGTGCCAACAGGCATATGACGCGGCACAGAAGGCGCTTGCCCTGTATGACCGGTATCTGGACGAGTCCGGGCAGGAGACGGATATAGGGGGGAGCGGGGATAACCCGCCGGGCGGAGCCGGGGATGTGAGCGGCAATGCGCAGGAGACTGCCGCGGAAATCGGCGGAAGCCAAGCAGCCTTGGATGGCGGCCTGCACGAGCTGAGCAGCGGCGGTATGGGTCCGGAGCAGAATTACACCCGGCAGGAAAAGCGGCTGCAGCTGGAGCAGGATGTGGTGAAAGCCGCCCAGGCGCTCGAGGAAGCCATGCGTCAGAAGGAGGACAGCCTGCGGGATGCTGCCAGGCTGATGGAAGATGCCAATGCGGCCCTGGATGCCGCCGAGACGGAGATAAATGCGCTGGCGTTAGATATCACTTACCAGAAAGAGGGATTACAGAAGCTGGAAGCGCTGCTGGAAGCGGACGGCTGGGTATATGCGGAAAATCCCGGGCGAGTGACCCGGTGCAGCCTGGAGGTAGGAGAGAGGACCCAGGACGGGGCCTGCATTGTCTATGCCATGGATGACGGGGAGCGAATTCTCAATGCGACATTCAGCGAATCCCAGAGCAGGCATATTGCCGTGGGTACCCGGTTTGAGATGAAGGCAACAATGCCTGACGGCAGCCGGGAGACAGGGGAGGCCCTGGTGGAATATCTGGAAAAAGGGCAGGACGGCACGGTTCAGGCAAGGCTGTCCTTTGAACTGCAGGAAATGGCTCTTGGGCAGGCAGCGGAGCTTACTTACAGGATGCAGACGGAATCCTACAGCACCTGCATTTCCCAGGAATGCGTTTACAGGGAGGGGGAGAACAACTATTATGTCTATGTGGTCGAAGAGAGGGAAGGTATCCTGGGGACCGAATGGAAGGTGCGCAGGGTGGGCGTCCGGATACTGGACGAAAACGATACTGCGGCTGCGGTCCAGAGCGCGGAGATTACAGGGGATACCCGGATTATATCCGCCACGGACAAGGCTCTGAAGGATGGGGATACGGTCAGAGTGGTGCAATAGGGAATATGGAATCCGTATATCCGCTGCCGTACAAGGCTGCACAGCCAAGAGAATCTGGGAAAAATCAGGATCTGGGGTACAAACGGCAGGGCGGATATCCTGTCGGAAGACAGGCTGGTGCTGACACGATGGTATGGAGACGGGGAAATACACCGGCGGGTTCAACAGGTACAGGGGAAGGAATAAAAGAACGGGATAAAGCTGTCAGTTCGGAAAACAGTGTTTTCTGAATATGGCAGCTTTTTTGAAATCGTTGCTGGAAGAATGTAAGGAAGAGATGTAACAGTTCAGACAGCCTCTTCCGCGAAGTCAATAATTGCAATGTGTCCGCGGACACATTTCTATGCAATTTTACGAGAATTGCGATGGAGAGAAAGTGCTGAATCGGGATGTAAGTATTTTACAAAATCAGGTTATTGTGTTAGAATAAGGTCTATATGAAAAAGGGAGCGTTCGCGATACAGGCAGGAGGCTGCCGGAAAGTGTAAGACTGTATGAGGAAGAGAAACCGCCGGGCTAAGTTACCGAGAATCTATGTGTGCCATACCTATTATCATGTATATGTCACGTTCCTGAAGGAGCTGAAGCTGCTTCGGGAGGCGGGAGGCTCTGCGGAGGATATCGGGAAGGCGGATTTGGTTTTGTCCAGTCTGTCCAATCATTTTGAGGATCTGAAGGGCCGGGTGGAGCGCATAGGGCTTTTCCGTGAAGTTATGGAATTTGACGAGAAGCGGGAGGATTTTTTCCCGGAGCTTGCCCGGTGGAGGGAAGGCGGGAGAGGCTTTCTGGGCAATCTGTACTGCCGTATCCGTTTTACCAGGCGGTACGCGCAGCTGGAGGCGCCCTATGTGCCGGTGAATTTTGCGGATTACAGGGATGTCTATGTGTACTGTGATTCCGACCCCATCGGCTATTATCTGAACCAGAACAGGATTTACTATCATGCCCTGGAGGACGGGCTGAACTGCCTGAAAAATTTTGACGCCGCCAGATATGACAACAGGGGGCATTTTAAACTGAAAATGTTCCTGTCAATGTATCTGAATCTATTATTTGTGCAGAATGGATACGGAAAGTACTGCCTTGACATGGAAGTCAATGATATTTCCGCAATCCGCTATCCCTGTCCCCGGTATATAGAGCAGTCCAGACAGGAGCTGGTGGACGGATTGACCGAGGTGGACAAGGAACGGATTCTGCAGGCTTTCATCCGGGATAAGGAAGGGCTGGAGAGGCAGATTGAGGAGAGCGGAAGGGTGGGAGATAAGATTCTGATTCTTACAGACCCGCTCTGTACGCTGGATGTGAGGGAACGGATTTTCCGGGATATCATCGACAGGTACAAGCAGGAAGGGACGATTTTTCTGAAGCCCCATCCCAGGGACAATCTGGATTACCGGAAGCTTTTTTCCGAGTATCCCCAGTTCGATGCCACGGTACCCATGGAAATGCTGAATTTTTTCCCGGGGCTGCGCTTTAAAAAGGTGGTTGCGGTGCTGACGGAGATTAAGGCGATCCGGTTTGCGGACGAAGTGGTGCGGCTGGGCGAGGATTTTATGGACGCTTATGAAGACCCCCTGATCCACAGGCAGAACGAACAGATATAAGAGGCGGAATAAGCACCGCTGTACGGCGGTTTTAACAGGAGGCGGAAAGTGCTGCAGATAGTAAAGAAACTTCGCGTATTATTGGATAAAAAACAAAAGCGCACCATGGCAGGCCTGATGGTGCTGATGATCATCGGCGCGTTTCTGCAGACGGCCGGGGTGGGAATGCTGGTGCAGGCGGTGAACGTGGTCATGGACCCCCAGGTCCTGGAAAAGGGCGGTATTGTGAAGGATTTTTACGATTTCCTGGGATACAGGGATTTCAAGAGCTTTTCCGTGATGGTGATGGTGTTCCTGGTTGTGACTTTCGCGGTGAAGAATCTGTTTCTTTTTGTACAGCAGAAGCTGACCCTGGCATTTGTGTATACAAATCAGTTTGCCACCTCCGAGAGAATGATGCGCAGCTATCTGCGCAGAGGATATGAATTTTATTTAAATACAGACACGGCTGTAGTACAAAGGAGCATCACTTCCGATGTCAACAACATGTATGCGCTGATACTGGCGCTGCTGCAGCTGATGTCCGACGGCGTGATGTCCCTGTTCGTGGTGGGATACTGCCTGATGACAAACGGGGTACTGACGATGCTGCTTGCGGCTTCCCTTGTGCTGCTGATGGCGCTGATTAAGAATATTCTGAAGCCCATTATGTATAAGGCGGGCAAGGACAATCAGGATTACTACAGCGGTCTGTTTAAGTGGATATCGCAGACGGTGCAGGGGATCAAGGAAGTCAAGGTTACAGGCAAAGAGCAGTATTTTGTAGATGAATACCGAAAGTGCGGCAGCGGCTATGTGAGTGCCGTGCAGCGCTACAGCCTCTACAATAATATACCGAAGCTGCTGATTGAGACGGTCTGCATTGCCGTAATGATGGGATATATGATTGTGCTGACACTTCTGGGGACTGCCACGGAAAACATGCTGGAGGTACTCTCCACGCTGGCTGCCGCTGCCTTTGTATTGCTGCCGGCGGTAAACCGCATTAACAATCAAATCAATTCCATTGCTTATTTCGAGCCGTTTTTCATGGGGGTCAGCGACAATCTGCAGGATGAAATATCGGACAACAAGGTGGACATTTCTTTTGCCACTGACGAGGAGAAGCTGCCTCTGCGCCGCGCTATAGAACTGAAGGATATTGTATATGCGTATCCGAATACGGACAAGCTGATATTTGACCACGCAAGCCTTACGATTCCCATCGGAACGTCAGTGGGGATTGTGGGAACCTCCGGAGCGGGCAAGAGTACCATTGTGGACATTCTGCTGGGGCTGCTGGAGGTGCAGGAAGGGAGTATCTGCGCAGACGGTGCGGAGGTGAAGAGCAGGTACCGGAACTGGCTGAAAAACATCGGCTATATCCCTCAGATGATTTTCATGCTGGACGACACCATCCGCAGAAACGTTGCCTTCGGCGTTCATGATGAAAATATTGACGAGGAGAGAGTCTGGGAGGTTCTGCGGGAGGCGCAGCTGGACGAGTTTGTGAGAGAGCTGCCCGAGGGGCTGGATACGGGTATCGGTGAGCGGGGAATCCGGCTTTCCGGAGGCCAGCGGCAGCGCATCGGCATTGCGAGGGCGCTCTATTACGACCCGGAAGTGCTGATTCTGGACGAGGCCACATCCGCCCTGGACAATGATACGGAGGCGGCCATTATGGATTCCATCAACAGGCTTCACGGGAGAAAGACACTGGTCATCATTGCCCACAGGCTTCAGACCATTGAAAAGTGCGACCTGGTCTACCGGGTGGAAAACGGGCAGGCCATCGCGCAGCGATTATAAGGCAGGGCTCGAAAACGCAGGAGAGGAAATTTCAAGAGGTACTAGACGAAGGAAATTTCCTCTCAAGGAGGGTGCGTTGAAGAGCCATTGCCCTTTAGAGCCATCGCGCAGCGATTATAATAAGGAGATTATGTTTATGAAAAGTGTGGCAATCATTACTGCAAGAGGGGGCAGCAAGCGCATCCCCGGAAAAAATATCAGGGAATTCTGCGGCAAACCCATTCTGGCCTACTCCATAGAGGCAGCGTTAAAATCCGGCATGTTTGACCATGTAATGGTGTCCACAGACGACGGGGAAATAGCGGAAACGGCGAGAAGATACGGGGGAGAAGTCCCTTTCTTCCGCAGCGGGGAGACAGCCGGTGACTACGCCACCACCAATGATGTGCTGCTGGAGGTGCTGGAGGAGTATGAAAAAAGGGGAGAACATTTTGAACTGGGATGCTGTATTTATCCCACGGCGCCTTTTGTGACGGCAGGGAAACTGGCAGCCGCGGTGAAACGGCTGCTGGACAGCGATGCGGACACCCTGATTCCCGTGGTTCGTTTTTCCTATCCGCCGCAGCGCGCTATGCTGGTGCGGAACGAAAGGCTGGTGTTCGGACAGCCTGAATATATGGACAGCCGTTCGCAGGATTTGGAACCTCACTACCACGATGTGGGGCAATTTTACATTTTCAGGACGGAAGCCTTCCGGAAGAACAGGAAACTGATGCTGGGCAACATCCTGCCCCTGGTGGTACCGGAGACGGAGGTGCAGGATATTGATACGCTGACGGACTGGGAGATAGCGGAGATAAAATACCGGCGGCTGGCGGAGCGCTGATTCTTCGGGGATTATGCAGCAGGCAGGGCGGCATGGGGCACGGCGGTAAGGTGTGTTCATGCCATATACGGAAGCTGCCGAGGCTTCCCATAATAAAGACAGAGGATGGGCTATGGACGGAACGGCACGGAATGGGGCGGGGATGAAGCTGGCACTGCTTTCAAATGTAAACATGGATTTTGTTGTTCGTCTCCTGAAAAAGCGGGCGGAAACCTGGCAGGGGGAAGGATACGGCATCGCTTACTACGAGCACATGATGTTTACAGCAAATATCGCC
>OFGA01001536.1_pt1 | contig 15710 bp, 8 predicted proteins | sample 1521471 | NCBI WGS metagenome assembly OFGA01 (sample SAMEA3504086, study PRJEB24116) | mouse gut metagenome | biome: mouse gut; feature: mouse-associated habitat; material: faeces | place: Denmark | collected 2011
TCGGTCAGGAATCCGGGAGCGACCAGTTCGCCGACCAGCTGGCCCAGACGGCCCAGCGGGCCCTCCGGGGCGGCTCCGGGGCGGAGGTCCAGGACGCCTTCCGCAATATCGTCTCCGCCTTCCTCATTAACGAGAGCGTCTATATGCCCCTGACCCATCTGGTCCTGCCCCTGGAGTGGCAGGGGAAGATGATGTTCAGCGAGCTGTGGGTGGACCCGGACGCGGAGAACAACCTGAAAAACGGCCGGGGGGACCGGGACAACGTGGTCCGGTTCCTCTTCAAGATGGATATCCAGGACCTGGGCTTTTTCGACATCGTCCTCACCTGCCAGCGGGAGAACGTGGACCTGCAGATCTTCGGCCCTCCGGCGGTGGCGGACTTCGCCGGCACGGTCCAGGGGGAGATGGGGCGCATCCTGTCGGAGAACGGCCTCAAACCCGTGGGCGTCCAGGTCCAGGCCATGGAGCGGCCTCTGGACGTGTCCGCCGTGTTCCCAAAAATCTTTGAAGGAGAGAACAGTATCAATGTCAGCGCGTGAAAGGCCCCGCTCTGCGGGAAGGGCCGTGGCCCTCAGCTACGACGGCGGCTCCGGCGCGCCGGTGGTGGTGGCTTCCGGCATGGGCTATATGGCGGAGAAGATCGTGGAGGTGGCCGCGGAGAGCGGCGTGCCCGTCTACGAGGATAACTCCCTGGCCACCATGCTCTCCCAGCTGGCCCTGGGGCAGGAGATCCCGGATTCCCTGTACCGGGCCATCGTGGAGATCTACGTATACTTTTTGAATTTTGACCCCGCCGACCCTGACAAGGCCCGCCGACAGCGGCAGGCCCTGGAGCAGCAGGCCGGATTGGAGAAAGGAGCGGATTGATGGAGCGTCTGTATTTGATTCTGGACAAGGGCGGCGTGGCCCTGGCTCAGGCGGTGCTGGAGTCCCCGCGGATCACGGAGATCGTGCAGCTGCGCCTGACGGAGGAGACGGATCTGGACTTCCTGCAGATTGGGGAGATCCAGTGCATCGGCCTGGACAACTGCGCCACCAGCCTGCGGGGTACGGTGACGATGCAGCGGGGGGAGCGGCTGGTGGTCAAGCCCATCGCCACCCTGGGCGAGGACGCCCGGGAGAACCTGCGCATCCAGACGGACTTTGAGAGCGTCATGTACCCCATCACCGGCTACTGGAAGGGACAGCGGGCCGTCAAGGGCCACGACCTCAGCTGCGGCGGCGTGGCCTTCCACACGCCCCAGGCCCTGCGGCCCGGGGAGGTGGTGCAGGTGGTGCTGCCCGTCACCGACTCGCCGCTGCTGCTGCGCGCCAAGGTGCTCCGGGAGCTGGACGCCGAGGCGCCGGACCGGCTGTACGCGGCCCGGTTTGTGGATCTGTGCCTGGACGAGGAAATGGCTATCCGCAAGGCGGTGTTCGAGATTCAAGTGAGCAAGCCCAGAGCCAAGACGTGAGCGCCGCTCCGGCTTTGCTGAAGTGTTTGAAAGGAGAGTATTCTATGCAGCAGTCACCCTTTTCCTTCTGCCGCGCCTGGAAAAAACGGGGGATGTCCCTTTTTCTGGCGCTGGTCCTGGTTCTGGGGCTTTTCCCCGGCGTTCCCGGGCTGGAGGGCGAGGCCTCGGCCCACTGGGCGGACCCCTACCTCAGCCAGCTGGTGGAGTGGGGCTTCATCCGCTCCGACCAGGCCGGATATCCTGACCGGGCCCTGACCCGGGCGGACTTCATGGCCATCACCAACCGGGCCTACGGCTACCATGAGACGGGGGAAACCCCCTTCGAGGACGTGGACGAGAAGGACTGGTACTACGACGACGTGGGCATCGCCTACACCGCCAGATACATCAAGGGCACCTCCCCCACCACCGCCTCCCCCAAGTCCACCCTGACCCGGGAGACGGCGGCTACCATCCTGGGGCGAAACATGATGCTCCAGGAGTCCGCCGGGGAGCTGCTGGACTTCGCCGACGCCCGGCAGATCAGCAGCTGGGCCAAGGGCACCGTCAAGTCTTCCCTGGAGCACTACCTGGTCAGCGGGTATGACGACGGCACCTTCCGCCCCCAGCGCAACGTCAGCTGGGGCGAAATGGCCGCCATGGTGACCAAGCTCATCGGCACGCCCCTCCAGGAGCCCGGCGATTACGCCTTGGGCGGCACCTTCGGCAACGTGACCATTACCTCCCCCGGCGTGACCCTGCGGGATACCGTCATCAGCGGCGACCTGTATGTTACCGGCGGCGTGGGCCTGGGGGACGTGAAGCTGGAGAACGTGACGGTCCTGGGCCGTATCATCGCCAGCGGCGCCGGCAGCAGCGAGGGCGGCGGGGCCAGCATCCTGCTGCGCAACGTCATTGCAGACGAGCTGCTGGTGGACAATCTCCAGGATAACCCCGTCTCCGTCAAGGCCGACGGCATCACCGAGATCGGACACACCACCGTGCGCACCACCGCTTTCATCGAGGACAACACCCCCGACGGCATGGGCCTCCACCATATCTCCCTGGAGGGGGAGAGCTACCCCGAGGGCGAGGAGCCCGAGGACTGGGAGCCCCCCGTGCTGACCCTGGCGGGCCGGATTGAGGAGGTCGTCAATAAGACCCCCAACTCCATCGTCCACGCCGCCTCCGGCACCGTTGCCAAGCTGACGGTGGACGAAGCCGCCGAGGGCTCCGCCGTGGTTATTGACCGCAACACCGTGGTCAAGGAGCTGAATCTGGACACCACCACCACCGTCACCGGCGAGGGCGACGTGGGCAAGCTGGTGGTCAACGCCCCCGGCTGCGTGGTGGAAATGCTGCCCGATGAGATCGAGATCCGCCCGGGCATCACCGCCGAGATCAACGGCGAGGAAATGGACAGCGTGGCCGCCCAGGAGTCCTCCGAGGAGCCTCAGATTCTGGCCGGCTACCCCGAGGCCCGGGATATCATCCCCACCGGCCTGGACGCCGTGTTTATGACCAACAAGGCGGGTACCGTCTACTGGGCGGTCAGCGCCATTACCGACGGCTCCGTGGGCGAGGAGGATTTGATCAAGCCCCCGTCCTATGGCAATATTGCCGTCAGCAACGGCAGCCTCAACATTGCCAAGGGCAATGAGGAAACCATTGCCAAGGTGGGCAAGCTGACCCCCGGCGGGTCCTACTACCTGTCCGCAGTGCTGGTAGACGCCCGGGATCAGCGCAGCACCACTAAGGTGATCTCCTTTACCACGCCCGATAATACGACGCCGGCCTTCTGTGCGGGCTACCCCAAGATGTCCAAGGTTTCCCGGACCGACAGCGTGGTTGTGGTTATGCCCAACAAGGACTGCAAGCTCTATTACGCCCTGCTGCCCGAGGGAGCTACCGCGCCTACCGAGAACGAGCTGAAGACCAGTTCCGTGGCCGGCGCGCTGGGCTACGGCGTGCGGGACGTGAAGAAGAACGTAGAGGATGCGTTCCGGGTCAATGATGTGATCTTGGATGAAACCACCAACTATGTGCTCTATCTGTGGCTGGTGGATGCCGATGGGGTGAACAAGGGTAAGATTGTTACCTTGAAGTTTACCACCGATGACGAGACGCCGCCGGAGTTTATCGTGGACCCCACTGTTAACAAGGTCCAGGCTACCAGCGTGGGGCTGACCTTCCGTCTTAACGAGAACGGTACGGTCTACTGGGTGGCGGTGCCTGCAGGCACGCCGTATCCCAAGCCGGAGCCCGGCACCCCGGAGGAAACCGCCCCGCTTAACAGCGATTATGCCAAGCTGCAGGTCAGTTCCGGCATGAACATCGGCCCCGACGGCAAAGCCGGCAAGGTTACCGCCAAGGAGAACGCCGATGGTACCATTACCGTCACCGGCCTCAAGCCTGAGACTACCTACGATTTCTACTATGTAGCCAAGGACAACGCCGGGCCGGACCGCAACTTCTCTGAAATGGTGAAGAAAATTACCATCAGCACTGCGGACGACAAGGGCCCTGTGTTTACCCAGTCCTTCTCCCGTACGATTGGCACGGATAAGACTAAGGACCCGCAGTCTAATACGGATATTTATCTGGATGTCAACGAGAACATCCAGCATTTGGGGCAATACGGCGGAAAGGACTTCCTGTCTCTTTACAACGATGTGAAGAACGCCACCGGAGCCGCCAAAAACATTGCCAAGAACCTCCTGGCCCTTAACCTGTACAACACCATTAAGCTTTATAAGGGCAATTCGGAAACCCCTGTGGACGACCGGCACAACTGCGACGATGAGTTTGCCGACTACATGGCCATCGACTACACCCAGGCCACGGTGGAGGCCCGCAAGGAGGGCGGCATTCGGATTACGTTCCCCGCCAGCGGCCTGCATCTGGAGAACGGCGCGCAGTACTGCTTTGCTATCCAGGATGTATACGATCTTTCCAATAACCAGAACGAGATCGAACCGAATCCGGTGGACTTCCGGGATGAAAACTCCAAGAAGAATGCCGAGGCTAATGGCCATAATGTGCCGCCCTTCGATATCGGCTTCTCAAGAATTGAGATGAGCGAGGATCAGGCGACCGTGGGTTCTCAGGATGGTCCGTATGAGCGGGATGCCAGCGGCGGGATCAAAGAAGAAGACGATAAGTTTGTGCGGGCTACCATGGATAAGGTTTTCCAGGTGGAGCCGAAGTCTACCAGCACGGTTGACGAGGCTACGGGCTACGATATAATCCTGTGGTGCGACATGCCGTCCACTGACTTTGACGTCTACTACCGCGTCGTTAATAGAAATACCAAGGTTGGGAAGAGAATCGATGACGCAACAACGCATCAGTATCCTGTGGAATATACCTACACGGACCCCGCCACAAACGAGGAGATCAAGATTAAGGACTATTTGATCCGTTCCCTCAACAGAACCGGCCCGGAGCAGGCGGATGAAAACGGGTGGATTCTTCTGGGTACTGCCAAAGATATGCTTCCGGAGGAAAACAGCTGGAGCGGCAAATCTGTTGGACTTGTGTTTAACAACTGCGATGCGCCGTCTTACCCCCTGCTGAAAAACCTGAGTGATCAGCTGCGCTACGAGTTTGTCATTTCTTTGAAGACATACAAGGGCGAAGCGGACCGCTCCTCCTGGCCTACCGCAGCAGTGAATTTTAAGGTCAATATCGTTGCTGGTCAAGGCAATGTCCTCGACCAGCTGGCAAACAATTTGTCCGTAGAGAGATTTGAGGAATTCACCGCGCCCGGTTCAAACCTGCGCGATATCGGCTGGTCGCTGGACGACAGCGAGCATCCGCTGACGCTGAATTGGTCCCAGACAGCTAAGGGCTTGCCCCGCTTCTACAACAATACGCCTATCTTCTCCAAGATTGAGCACGACTCCGTGATCATGGATGTGAGTCTTTCCAGTCCCGGCACGGTCTATTATGTTGTAGATAAGGCAGGGAAAGGCGGAGTGAACGGTATTCGTACTCCATTGCCGGAAGAAGTGGATATTTTGAATAAGAACCCGGACCTTTGGGAAAAGGTGGGTGAGCTCATGATGATCACTTGGAATCCGCCTGAAGGTATTGACCCGCCTCCGAACAGCGGTAAAGAGCCTATCCCGAACTGGATGAAGGGGCCCAAAGTTCCGGGGACTATCCCTGGCGATGATGATGTGGATGAGCCCGGCAACTTGAATACCATTCAGCAACCCTCCCCAGGTGCAGTTGCCCGGCCTAAAGAACTCTGGATCGGCTCCGCTCCTGCGGACCAGGGTTCTGTCCACTGCGGCCCGTCGAAGCCGGAACAGGTAGAGCTGAAAAATCTGGAGCCCGATACAGATTACTTTATCTATGCTGTTATAGACAATGAAGCCCAAAAAACATCCCATGTCTATATGTATCACTTCAAGACAGAAAAAACGCCTAAACCGAAGATCAATATCCGTCCTTATACAAACGGCACGGTAGACCTGTGGACGCCCGATGTTGATTCAACTATGGCGTATGTACTGTTCGAAGAAACGAATGCTTGGAAAATCCCAATTCTGAAAGATGACTTTTCTAAGTATATAGACACGAGTGGAGAGTTTGTCCCGACAGGGAAAACGATACCCGATTGCTGGGGAGATAAATGGACGGCGCCGGAAGGTGACAGCGGTGGAAAGGACCGGAAATTCACGGTGCTGGATGCGCTTCGGACCACCTACAGCAACTCGGCAACAGAGAATGCAGGCAATAAAGCGGATGCGTTCGTTCCTCTCGGGCAGGATGGTACGGCTGATCTCTATGAAGGTGGATATTCTGTCTTCGATATTTATGCGAACAGAGATATTCGGCAAAAGATAGATGCGCTGATCCGCAACTTTGACGGCAGAGAGCCCGCAGAAGTGATTCGCTCCGGTCAGGACAGATTGTACTCGCCGAAAAAGGATGACGAGAAGAATCTTGAATTTGATCCGCCCATCGACAGCGGCGAATATGTTATTCTGGTTGCTGGACAAAGGCAGGTCATGGGCAGCGATGATCCTAAAATCGACTATTTGCGTGATGCCTTCAAAGCGAACATAGAGGTGTACAAAAGTGACAGCAATGCGCCTGACCTTGAATCTGTGGAAATGTGTTCTGTGGTGAGGAATAAGAAACCCAATAGCGATGAGTATGACACTACCTATACGTTGTCTGCTATGCTCAAGTTTGATAAGCCTCTGTATAACAAAGATGAGGACCCGTTGACGAAGGATGAATTTTTGACGGCGCTCCTTGCGACTCCGGATAACAGCATCAAACCTGAGTTAACGTGGCCGAGTACTGGCGCTGCTGCATCTGGATTTACCCTCTTCTGTGATAAAATGCAGGCAACGAGCGGATTTGTGGTCTTAAATGATAAGGATAGCGAAGTGATCTGGAATAAAGACCACATTCCTGCGGATGAAACGCTTTCCATCGGACTGTCCAAACAGCGGTTTGAGACAGAAGAAACAGAAAAAGAGTCCATTAGAAATGAATACCTTACATTAACGATCAAATGGGGGAACAAAGCCTTAGTCGAGCAAGAATTCCTGGTATCTACTGTCTCTACCCCGAAACCGCAGACCCCTGATACCACAAATCCTGGCGGCAACGGCGGAACCACAACCAGCCTTGACCCCGTCAAGCCTACCGGATTGAAACTGGCGAGTACCAGCGGTGCGAAGCTGGTTTCCGGCTATGGCACCAGCGCGACTTACTCCCTCAAGCTGAACGGTACGAACGGCATGTCCTCCACCGTCACGGCTGAGGTCACTCCCAGCAATGCCACCGACCGGGTGTACTGGACCTCTTCCAACTCCAGTGTGGCGGCGGTGTCCGGCGCGAACCGCACAGCGGTCATCACCGGCAAGGCCGCCGGCAGCGCGACCATTACGGTTACGGTGGGGAGCCTCACCAAGACCATCTTGATTACCGTGGAGCCCAGCCTCTCCGTCACCAGCTTCAAGCCGGACAGCAGCAAGGACACCATTGCAAAGGCATCCGACGGCTCCTGGACCTGGACCCGTCCCGCCGGCAGCGGCCGCCGGGAGGCGGAACTGACCTTCTCCACCGGCCTGTCCATGAAGAACGCCAAGTTGTCCGTGGAGTCCAGCGATCCCAAAGCAGTCAAACCCGGCTCGCTGACGCTGAGCCAGGACGGCAAGACCGCCACGGTCCAGATGAGCTTCCTGGCTATGAACGCGGGCAAGCAGGCAACGATAACCATTACCGTCGGCACTGTGGTCCAGAAGTTCACGGTCAAGCTTGTGGGCAGCGACGTTGCCGGAGTCAATCTGGCAGTCAAGACAAAATAAGCGGTTTTCCCCCACGGGAGCGGGCCTGCGCCCGCTCCCGTTTCCCTATCCGGCAAATGATGAAAAAGGAGTATTTTTCATGAAGATATCCACAAAACGGCGGCTGTTATCGCTGCTGCTGGCTTTTGTCATGGTTCTGGCTCTGGCTCCTACGGCGCTGCTGGTCCCTCCGGACGGCGGCACGACGGGCGGCGGCACGACGACCACCCCCGACCCGGACAATCCGGACCCGGATGACCCGGACGATCCGGACTCCACCCCCAGCGAGGGCGTCCTCACGGATCTGCGCCTGAGCTGCGACAGCTGGGACAGCGCAAACACCTCTCCGCCCCGCTATGCGCTTATTCTGGAGCCCGGAGCGGATAAGGACAAGGGCGGCGTCCGTGTCGACACCATCCTGGAGCCCATTAAGGACGACAAGGTCCAGCAGCTCCACGTTGCCTGGTCCCCCACCAATTCATCCATTGTTGGCGTTTCCGAGTCGGAAGAAGGCCACACCGGCTATCTTTTCGGCAAGGCTCCCGGCAAAGAGAAAATTACCGTTTCGGCAGGCTCGGTGGGTAACCGTAAGGAATGCACTATCGACGTTACCGTCAGCGGTATCCAGATCAGCGAATCCCTGGCTGCCGGCATCCAGGTCAAGGAGAACGGAACGGTCGAGATCAAGGCTGGTACGGATTTTACGCTTTTCGGCAATGCGGCATCGGAAAACGCTGTGTTTGAGGCCGCCGTGGTGAACAACAAGAACAACATCTACCTGCTCAAAAAAGGTAAGGACCTGACCATTGAGGGCCGGGTTGCAGGCGATGCCACAGTACGCCTGACCTTTTCCGCCGCCGGGAAGAGCTATACGGCGGAGTTCCCTGTGAAGGTGACTCCCAATGAGACGACCATCCCCTGGACAGAGGGATGCAGTCCCGCCAAGCCGCTGAAGTTCTCCGCGCTTGAAACGCAGATTGCAGCCAAGTGCAGGGAGATTACAGGCGAGGACCTGGCCTCCGTCATTGGGCTGAGCGTCCCCACCGCCCAGGGCACCCTGTACCAGGGCTACAATTCCCCAGAGGATACCGGCGCGGGTGTAGGCAGCTCTGTGACCTACTATGTCCGTACCGCCGTCCGGGGACCGTACCTCCAGGATGTCACCTTTGTCCCGAATCCCTCGTTTACAGGGGAGAAGGCAATCATTGTATTTACCGGTCAGAATGCTTCGGGCCGCGCCTTCAAAGGCAAAATCGAGGTCACCCTCACCCAGGAAAAAACCGACCTCACCGTCTCCACCAAGCGGGACACGCCGCTGAAGCTGTCCTCCACCCTGTTCAGCAAGTCCTGCCAGGAGCAGACCGGCGCGCCCCTGAGCTATGTCGTCTTCACCCTGCCCCCCGCAAACCAGGGCTCCCTGTACCTGGGCTATAAGGACGAGTGGGACTACGCCTCCAAGGTTTCCGCCAACGAGCAGTACAAGCAGAAGCAGCTGGACGACATGACCTTCGTCCCCGCCCAGGGCTTCGTGGGCACGGTGACCGTCAGCTACGCCGGCAGCCGCTACAACGGCCAGCTGGTGATCCAGGTCAAGCAGGGCCTGGACGACGCCATCACCTACAACGGCGACGGTTCCGTCTCCTTCAGCCGCTACGACTTCGAGGACTTCTGCAAGAATGAGACGGGCCGGGAGCTGTCCTCTGTCTCCTTCACCCCGCCCCCGGCCTCCCAGGGTACGCTGTACTACAGCTGGAACGGCCTCCGGGGCTCCGCCGTTACCTCTAACGACGCCTACGGCCCCTCCCAGATCGACCGGCTGACCTTCGTGGCCGCCGACGGCTTCCACGGGGTGGTGCGCATCCCCTTCACCGGCACGGACCGCTCCGGCGAAACCTTTACCGGCACCGTGGAGGTCCATATCCAGTCCGTTGGGACCACCCGGGGGGACGTCTCCTATATCTGCGCCCCGGGCCAGTCGGTGAAGCTGAACCTCTCCGACTTCACCTCCCTGTGCCAGACCCTCACCGGCCAGCGGCTCCACTATATCAGCTTCCAGAGCCTGCCGGACTTCCACATGGGGACCCTCTACCACAACCGCACCAGCTCCGGCAGCATCGGAACCCGGGTGACCACGGCCACCAAGTACTTCAACAGCGCCACCCCCTATCTATCCAATCTCTCCTTCTGGGCGACGGAGAGCTTCCGTGGCGGGGTGGAGATCCCCTTCACCGGCTGCGCCGTCAGCGGGGAAACCTTCACGGCCATCCTGTATATCAGCAGCGGCGAGGGGGCCGGCAGCGGCTCTTCGGCAGCGGTGCAGTACACCGTTACCAGCGGCGGCTCCGTGACCTTCTCCGGCAAGGACTTTGACGACGCCTGCCGGCAGGCCACCAACGCGGCGCTGAGCTATCTCCGCTTCGACCTGCCCTCCTCCGGCCAGGGCATCCTTTACTACGACTACCGCGCCGGCAGTACGCCCAAGGCGTTGAACCCCGCCACCGACCTCTACCGCTCCGGCGAGGTGTCCATCGACCGGGTGACCTTCGTCCCCGCTAAGAGCTTTGCGGGCATCGCCTCGGTGCCCTTCACCGCCTGGGCCATTGACGGCACGGAGTACCGGGGCATGGCGGAAATCACCGTGCGCTCCGAGGCGGCCCTGGGGGGACTGGTCCGCTATCAGACGGGAGGCGCGCCGGTGCATATCAGCGCCGCCGACATCCAGTCCGCCGCCGGGGAGCAGCCATCCTCCCTGCGCCTCACCGGCCTGCCCGACGCCAGCCAGGGAAAGCTGTACTACCAGTACGCCGGCCCCACCCAGTACAGCTGGCAGGGCAATACCACCACGGAGTACAGCCTCTACGGCGACCCCTCCGTGTCCAACCTGACCTTCGTTCCCAAGGCGGGCTATACCGGAACGGTGGAGATCCCCTATGCCGCCGCTACCTCCAGCGGCGGGTACGCCGGGACGATCCGGATCACGGTATCCGCGCCGAATTCCTCCGTCAATTTTGACGATCTGGACGGCTACTCCGCCCAGACCAAGGCCGCCGTGGACTACCTGTCCAGCATCGGCGTGGTCAATGGTACCGGTTACCGGACCTATGAGCCGGGGGCGTCCATCCGGCGGGGAGACTTCTGCGTGATGCTGTCCCGGGCCTTCCAGTTCAACGTGGGCGGCTCCGGCGGTGGCTTCACCGACGTGCCGGCAGGGGCCTACTACGCCTCGGCGGTCAATGACCTCTACGCCCTGGGCATCGTCAACGGTGTAGGCGGCGGCCGCTTCCAGCCCTCCGCCACCCTCTCCCGCCAGGACGCGGCCCTGATGATCCAGCGGACCTTGAACCAGGCGGGGATTGAGATCCCGGACGGCAATTCCGCCGCCCTGGCGGCCTACAGCGACCGGGGGCAGGTGGCCGATTACGCCCGGGGGGCGGTGGCCGGACTGGCCCAGCTGGGCCTGCTGCCCACCCGGAACAGCCGGCTCTCGCCCAAGGCGAACCTGACTCGGGCGGATATGGCCCTGCTGCTCCACCGGGCGATGACCCAGTAATATCTACGGCGGAGAAACGGAATATTCAGAGGGGCGGCTCCTAAAAAAGGCCGCCCCTCAGTCTATAAGCCCTCTGCAGGAGTTTGCCGCCCAAAGGGCGACGTAGGGCCTATGGCCGCTTGCAGTCCCTACCCCCTTTTTGCCCAGCGCTTCTGACATCGCCGAAATCTTCTCAAAGCTGCTCATGCTCTCCCGCCCCTTTCGCTGCCTTGCGTCCCCGCCGTTCGAGGCTTTGCTGTACCCTAAGTTGGGCCAGGTTTGCATTGCAGCGGCGGCGCTGGTTGGGAAGTCTGGTTCCGTCCTGGCCCCGGTGCAGTTCCGTATAGAGCACAAAAGCGGACATGTTCAGTTTTGTGGCAATGTCTTTTGTGGGGGTGCCGGCTCCCCTTAAATCTTCTGTTTTTCCCTTTATCAAATATGCGGAAAGGGTAACCGGCCACCCAATCACCTCCCCGGGCATAAAAAATAAGATCGCCTGTTCCCTTTTGGGAACTTGAAATCTAATATTAGCGGCCGCAGAGCGTGGAAAATTCTCAAATTCCTCTTGACAAATACCGGCAGGACAAGTATAATACACCATGCGTTCCAAAGACAGCAGGTGGGCTATGCCCGTAAATCCTGCCGAGGATTGCCAATCTTTTATGATTAGCACGGTCTTTGCGTCTTGACGCAAGGACCGTTTTCCGTTTCTTGAACGCACCTGATACCCCAGCGAAATCTAATGGAGGTGAAAACAAGAATGCCTAACGCAAAGGTTCTCAGCGAGAAGCAGGCCGTTGTGGCCGATCTGACCAATAAGCTGCAGAACGCCGCCGCCGGTGTGCTGGTGGACTACAAGGGCATCACTGTGGCCGAGGACACCGCTCTGCGCGCCGAGCTGCGCAAGAACAACGTCGAGTACGCCGTGGTGAAGAACACCCTGCTCCAGTTCGCCGTCAACAACTGCGGCATGAACGAGCTGGACAGCCTGCTCAACGGCGCCACCGCCCTGGCGATCTGCCATGACGACCCCGTAGCCCCCGCCCGGGTGGTCAACGACTTCGCCAAGAAGATCGACGACCGCTTCGAGATCAAGGGCGGCTTCATGGACGGCAAGGCCATGCCCCTCAACGAGGTGCTGGCTCTGGCCAACATCCCCCCGCTGCCCGTCCTGCAGGCCCAGGTTCTGGGCACCATGCTGGCCCCCATTTCCGGCCTGGCCTGCGTCCTCAAGCAGATTGCCGAGAAGCAGGGCGCCCCTGCCGAGGCTCCCGCAGAGGAGGCTGCCGCCGAGTAAGCGGCGTCATATCCCAAAACATCTATTTTTACTGAAACATTATTAGGAGGTAACTAACAATGGCTAGTGAGAAAGTCACCGCTATGATCGAAGAAGTTAAGGCCCTCACCGTTCTGGAGCTGAGCGAGCTGGTCCACGCTCTGGAGGAGGAGTTCGGCGTTTCCGCCGCCGCCATGGCCGCTCCCGCCGCCGGCGCCGCTGCCCCCGCTGCTGAGGAGAAGACCGAGTTTGACGTGGTCCTGGCCGGCTTTGACGCCGCCGCCAAGATCAAGGTCATTAAGGTTGTCCGCGAGATCACCGGCCTGGGCCTGGCTGAGGCCAAGGCTGTCGTTGAGGGCACTCCCAAGACCCTGAAGGAAGCTCTCTCCAAGGACGAGGCCGAGGAGATGAAGAAGAAGGTCGAAGAGGCCGGCGGCAAGGTGGAGCTGAAGTAAGAGGTTCTGTGCGCTTGATAACGTCTGATTTAAGACGAACATGATGGCCCGCAAATAACGACCACCCGAAAGGGCCGCAGCAATTCGTTGCTGCGGCCCTTTTTTGCACCCATTTTTCCACCCCTGCCGCCATCCCGTTCCAGACCCTTTCATGAAATTCAACCTTTTTTCGAAAAATCTCTTGACTGTAAACCCGCTTGATACCCTATAATAAGGTGTAAAACGACAGAGAGGCGGACGGAATATGAACATCCGAGAGATCGAACGGCAGCTGGGCATTCCACGGGCCAACATCCGGTACTATGAAAAAGAGGGCCTGCTCCACCCGGCGCGGGGGAGCAACAACTACCGGACCTACTCCGAGAAAGACGTGGAAACGCTGCGGAAGATCCGGCTGCTGCGGCGGCTGGACATGCCCATCGAAACCATCCGGGCAGTCCAGGCGGGAGAGGTACCTCTGGCCGAAGCGGTGGCGCGGCAGGAACGGCTGCTGGAAAACGAGGCGGCGAAGCTGGATGAGGCCCGGGAGGTCTGCCGGTCCATGTTGGCCGACCAGGTAACCTACGCGGCCCTGGAGCCCGCCCGGTATGACGGGGCGCACCCCAGCCTGTCCGGACGGCGGACGGAGCCGGAAACGCCCAAGAGGCCCCCGGTAGAGGGGGCGGAGTGGGCCAACCGGCCCTGGCAGCGGTTCTGGGCCAGGAGCCTGGATCTTGCCCTGGCCTCCGGAGCCGTGGCGGTCACGCTGTCCCTGGGGTTTCACGTCAGCGCGTTGACTATGAACAGCAGGGCTCTCCAGCTCCTGGTCCTTTTGCTGGAGTGGGCGCTGGTATTCGCCGCAGAGCCCCTGCTGCTGAGCGTCTGGGGGACCACGCCGGGGAAGTGGCTGCTGGGGCTGGAGCTCCGGGACAGCGAGGGAAGGAAGCTCAGCCGCACGGAGGCCCTGGAGCGGCTGTGGGGCGTGCTGTGGAAGGGGTGCGGGTGTGAGATCCCCTTCTACGGGCTGTACCGATTTTACAAGAGCTATCAAGCCTGCTCCAGCGGAGAGGGGATGCCCTACGACCGGGAGCAGGACTTCCAGTATTACAGCCTGGTCCCCGGCCGGTGGTACGGACGGGCGGCGGTTTCCGTCGCGCTGGCGGCGCTCATTTCCCTGGTGAGTACTTGGTGCGGCTATCAGGCGCTGCTGCCGCCCAACCGGGGGGATATCACCAAAGCGGAGCTGGCGGAAAATATCAACGCTCTGGCGAAACGGCTGGACTACGCTCTGTGGGTGGACGAGGACGGCTATGAGCTGGCGCAGCAGACCATGAGCTGGCGGGAGGGAGACGGCCCCTGGGTGGAGCAGGTCTATGGGGAGCCAATCTCGGACGAGCCCGTCTACACGGTGGAGACGGATGAAAACGGATATGTTACCGCCGTGGTCCGCACAGAAGAGGGGGGCTTTAACGGGGAAGAACGGTCCCTCGCCTGGCTGAATACCCGAAAAACGGAGTTGGCTGCCATGGCTTTCACGGGAACCTCCGGCAGCGGCTGGCAGCTGGCCCGGAGCCCGCTGCTCCGGGAGCTGGCGCGATACGATGTGTGGGACGGCGCGGCCGTCAACGCCGGAGGCTTCGCGCTGACGGCCGCTTTGGAGCAGGAGGGATACGACGCCGGAGCAGGGGTTCTGGTATCCCGGGAAGGAGCGGAGAGCGGGTGGTACCGCTTCACGGTCCGGCTGGAAAGGACCGCCTAGCGTCCACGGAAAGCATACAATCTGCACAAATTATGCTTGCAGAACTTGTGCCAAAAGGAGAATTTTCACCAACATATTGACATCCCGCCCAGCGCCTGTTACATTCAGTTTACCGCTGGTCCCGACGATAGGGCTCCGGTGAAATATGAATCATATTTGAGGTGGCTTATGACCAAAAAAGTGGAGGACATTCTGCAATTCTGCCAGGAAAAGGGCGTTCGGATGATCGACTTCAAGACCGCGGATCTCACTGGCCGCTGGCACCACGTCACCATCCCCGTGGAGCGGTTTAACGAGGACACCGTCAAATACGGCATCGGCTTCGACGGCTCCAACTTCGGCTACGCATCAGTGGAGAAGAGCGACATGGTTTTCGTGCCAGATCTGGATACCGCCTGCCTGGAGCCCTTCGCCGCCGCGCCAACCCTGTCCATGACCGGGGACGTACAGATCATCGACCAGCCGGAGAACCGCCGGTTCGGCCAGTACGCCCGCAGCGTCACCCAGCGGGCAGAGGAATACATGCGGGAAACCGGCATCGCCGACACGATGGTGGTGGGCCCGGAGTTTGAATTCTATGTCTTTGACCGGGTCAGCTTTGAAAACGCCCCCCACCGAGCCTCCTTCCGGGTGGACTGCGCCGAGGCAGACTGGACCGCCGCCGACCCCGACAGCTTGGGCTATCAGACTGCCCACCACGACGGCTACCACGCCGCCCTGCCCCAGGACGTGACCTTCGACCTGCGCAACGACATCTGCATGAAAATGGCCGACTGGGGCGTCCAGGTGAAGTACCACCACCACGAGGTGGGCGGCCCTGGCCAGCTGGAGGTAGAGGTGGAGCCCGAGAGCCTCACCGAAATGGCCGACAAGACCATGATTACCAAGTACCTTATCAAGAACTGCGCCATCCGCACCGGAAAGACCGCCACCTTCATGCCCAAGCCTCTCCACGGCGAGGCGGGCAG
>OFGA01001537.1_pt1 | contig 15703 bp, 14 predicted proteins | sample 1521471 | NCBI WGS metagenome assembly OFGA01 (sample SAMEA3504086, study PRJEB24116) | mouse gut metagenome | biome: mouse gut; feature: mouse-associated habitat; material: faeces | place: Denmark | collected 2011
AATTCAGCTCGTTCACGCCGGAGGCCAGCGCCAGGTCGTAGGGGATAGCCAGGTGACGGCCCTCCGGGGTGGAAAAGCCGGTGACAGAGTAATCCCACGGATTATCCTGCGTGACGCCGATCTGCCCCATCGCCGCCGCCACCTGTTCCCGCGTGGCGGGCAAGTCCAGCCAAACGTGCCGGTCTGTCCCATGTTTGCTTATCTGTATCGAAAATACTTCGCTCACTCGGTCGCTCCTTTCTGATTACAGCACAAGGCCCCATCCAATCGGACAGGGCCTTGCGGCTGAAAATATTATTGCTTTTTCCATTCCATGCGGAAATTGACATACTTGCCGCCGGTATCGGCCAGAAGCACCGTGCCGTCGTAGGTCTTGCCGGTCTTGGGGGAGAACAGGCCCTTGATCTTCACCTTTCCATGTTTGAGCAGGGCGGCGGCGATCTTCGGGGTGAACGCCTTTTTCCGTTCCTCAAAGAAGCGGTCATTCTTCCACATGACAAACTGACAGGTCCGGTTGCCGCAGTAGTAATTTTTCTTGCCCTCGTAGACGGCTTCGCCGCACCGGGGACACGTCCCAATGGCGACACGCTCGGACTGAAACAATTTCTGCTTGTCCTCGCTGATGCAGGAATAGGTTTTCACCAAGCCGCGGGCCTGCGCCTCAATACCGGCCATGAACTCGTCCGGGTCGGCCTCCCCCTTGGCGATCTCGGACAGTCGGGTTTCCCATTCGGCGGTGAGGGCCGGGGAGGTCAACGCCTCCGGCAGAACCGCCGCCAGATTGATGCCGTCCTTGGTGGGGAGAAGCTGCTTGCCCTTGCGCTGGACAAAGCCCATCTGCACCAGCTTTTCCAGAATGGAAGCGCGGGTAGCGGGCGTCCCCAGCCCCTTGCGCTCGGCGTCGTCAGGCATATCCTCCGCCCCGGCCCGCTCCATAGCCGACAGCATGGTATCTTCCGTGTAGGGCTTGGGGGGTGACGTGTAATGCTCGGTGACGGAAGCGGCCACATCCTCGAAAACCTGCCCCTCGGCCAGCTCCGGCAATTCCGCCATGTCCCCGCTGTCCTCGTCGGCATCGGTTTTCAGGGAGGCCCGGAAGCGGCGGTCGATGTCTTTCCAGCCAGCGGCCAGGACGGTCTTGCCCTTGGCGGTGAACTCATACCCGGCGCAGGTGAAACCGGCGGTGACAGCCTCATACTCATGGGCCGGGGCCACGGCGCACAGCAGCTTGCAGCATACCAGGGACAGCAGTTTCCTTTCGCTGTCCGCCAGCCCGGAAAAGCCCTGTTTCACGAACTCCGCCGTGGGGATGATGGCGTGGTGGTCGCTCACCTTGGCACTGTTCAGGACGTGGGAAATATTCGGGGAGAACGCCGCACCCTCCATGAACGGCAAAATGGGGACGATACCGGCCACGATGCCCGCAGCCGTCTGCTCCATGTCGTCGGAGAGGAAGTGGCTGTCCGTCCGGGGATAGGTCAGCAGGCGCTTTTCATACAGCGTTTGGGCGTAGTCAAGGGTCTGCTTGGCGGTAAAGCCGAAAAGCCGGTTGGCCTCCCGCTGCAAGGTGGTGAGGTCGTAGAGCTTGGGCGGCTGTTCGGTTTTCTTCTCCCGCTGGATGGAAGCGCAGACGGCCCGCGCTCCCATGCAGGCCGTCTTGACGCTCTCCGCCCCGGCAGGGTCGGGGAAGCGGTCGCTTGTCGCCTCCATGCCGCCCCCGGCGATATGGACGATGTGATATTTCTCTTTCTGGAAGCCGGTGATCTTGGCGTCCCTGTCCGCCAGCATTTTCAGGGTGGGGGTCTGGACGCGGCCCACGGTCAGGGTCTTGTGGTACAGCACAGAGAAAAGCCGGGTGGCGTTAATGCCGATCAGCCAGTCCGCCTTGGCCCGGCACAGCGCCGATTGATGCAGGGGGTCATAGTCCCGGCCCGGTTTCAGGTGGGCGAAGCCCTCCCGGATGGCGCTGTCCTCCATGCTGGAAATCCACAGCCGCTTCATGGGCTTGGTACAGCCCGCCAGGTGGTAGACCGTGCGGAAGATCAATTCGCCCTCCCGCCCGGCGTCGCAGGCGTTGATGACCTCGCTCACTTCCTCGGAGCGAAGCAGCGTCCGCAGGGTGTCGAACCGCTCCCGCTTGTCCGGGGGGACGGTCAGCCGCCAGCTCTCCGGGATGATGGGCAAATCCTCATAGCGCCACTTCTTGAAACGCTCGTCATACATTCCGGCGTCCGCAAAGGACACCAGATGCCCGACGCACCAGGACACCAGGTAGCCGTTGCCCTGCAAGTAGCCCTCCTGCCGGTCAGTCGCGCCGATCACGGCGGCGATGCTCCGGGCCACGCTGGGTTTTTCTGCGATTACCAATTTCAAATGGATACCCCCTTGAATATTTTGACTTTTTTCGATAAAATGAGTTTAATTTGTAGAAAGGATTGTGCGTATGGACAGCGAACAAAATACTTTTGATTTTAACAGCGAAGAATTTATATACTATGTGATGATTTTTCTTCTCCATCTCCAGCAACAAGAAAAAATTGATAAAATGCTTGATGAGCTGAATAAAGAATTGCGCCAAACAAATAGATTTTTTCCTGATAGTAAATTAGTAGAAATCGTTCAATCTCTATCAACTATTTCCTGTTTAGAAATGAAGAAAGGGACAAAATTGTTTCGATGCCGTTTGATTGGGAAAGAGCAGGAAAATGATTTTTTGAAGCCGATTACTGATGCTTACATATCGCTCATAAAAAAGTTTCTGCCCACTTTTAACGAAAATGCGGGAATGGCAGAATGGGTTAAATTTTCTGTTTACTTTAATGATCGTCCAGATGAACTATGTGAGTGGCAAAAAGCATACCTGAAATTTGTGGAACGATATTCTGGGCCGTCATTTTGGGGATACGATAAAAGGAACTCTGATGCTCCACCACCGGGTTATCCATCACCAGGAAGAATTAACCCAGATGGTATTAGCTATTTGTATGTGGCGGAGGATGTGCGAACAGCAATTTTAGAGGTTCGCCCTGTTCCTACACAATTTGTAAGTGTGGCCCAAGTTGAACTTACAGAAGATATAAAAGTTTATAGCTTTGCTAAACCATCCTCGCCAGACGACGATGGGAAAGATTTTCTTTCATGGACAGAATATGGGGAAATATCAAGTTATTTTGCTGTTCCAAACTATGGTGGGAAATCTTACTATTTGGCAACGCAGTATATCAGCGAGTATATCAAGCACATGAAAAATCCAGATGGACAAGCTATGTTTGACGGATTGTGCTTCCGTAGCTCCCTAAATCCTGATGGAACAAACTATGTCCTTTTTGATGTATCTGACGACACTAAAAAATATCGGGTTTGCAATTCTTCACTGTGTCAGGTTAAGGATTTGATGGGGAATTTTGAATATATTCTTCCGATGTCTGTTCCCGAAAGTGAAGAATAAGTGTAGCGGCCTCGGAATTTGTTCCGGGGCCGCTTGTTATTACTCTGCTTCCTCGTCCTCCATTTCTTCGTCCTCGTCGTCAAAGTCATATTCGGACAGGTCGGAACTGCCGGACACATCCGCCTTGGGCTTACGGAACTTGAAGTAGTACAGCGCCACGCCGCCGCCAGCCAGGGCCACAATCAGCAGCACCAGCAGACCGCCCATGCTGCCCTTGTTCTCCTTTGCGGGCGGTTCAGGTTCTTCCGGCTCCTGCAGTTCCGGCGTTTTCCCGACACAGGCGGTCATGTTGTTGGCGCAGACAGGGCAGGCGGTATTGACGGCCCCTGCCTCGCACTTCACAGAACAGGTACAGACGGCGGGCGGTTCTTCCTCCACCTCCATCAAGGCCAGCAAATCGGCCTCGTCCACCTGATTGAGAAAATGCACCGTGTTTTCGCCGTCCCTGGCCCGGTCGATGATGATGTAAAAATAGTTGCCGGTCTTGGAAACAACGGTGATAAACTGCTTATCCTCGGACGCCTCGCCGTCGATGTCGTCCACCAGGGACATATTGCCCTCCGGGGTCAGGGGCTTGGGGTCAGGTGTGGACACCACTTCCCCGGTCGGCTCGGTGGGTATGACCTCCCCTTCCTCGTCGCCGCCCCCGGCAAAGGCCGTCGTGGTGAACATGGCGGCGGACAGGCCCACAGCCAGAATGACAGAAAGAAAACGGGAAATGATCTTATTCCTCATGGCCGGTGTCCTCCTTTTCGTGATAGGGCGTCAGGGTGGGGGCGGTCTGCAAGGCCCCGCCCCGCAGGAACGCCGCAAATTCCTCCCTCGTCATGTTCATGCCCCGGACAAGCTGGATGATCTGCAAATTCTCCTGCTCGGTTTTCTGCCCCTCCAGCTCCCGAAGCTGCTTGTTGTACTCTGCGATCTTGGACTTCACTTTCTGGATGTCCTTTTCGATGCGGTCAAGTTTGTTCGCCATAGTCAAAACTCCTTTTCGATTTTTTGTGAGGAACGGGCATCAGCACGGCCCCGGCCCTCCCTCCGCCGCCCCGAACCGCTCCCGCCAGGCGTAGTTGCGGCCCAGCCCCTTAACGCTGGTAAGGTGGGGCATCGCCCTGTCCTCCATAGCGACGGCCCGCCGGTAGAGGTCGGGGTAATGCTCTTTCAGCGCCAAAATCTCCGGCTGTTTCATGCTGGGGCAGAAAAAGCAGGAGGACTTGCCCGGAAGCGGCAGGCCAGCCGCTAATATCTCCCGGACACAATCGCTCCTGTCCCAACCCCAATCTTCAATCAGGGGATAACGGTTGATGTACTTCTTGTCAGTGTCGTTGAATTTCTTGGAATGTTCATACCGCCGCATTTCCCCGGCGTCATAGCCCAGGAAGCGGGTGATCTTCTCGCCATGCGCCCATGCCTCCCGGCAGGGCGGATAATGATTGCAGAACTTTTCCTGCGGCCCGATCTTGTGCTTTTGGGAACATCGCTTATGGCCGTAGGCGATGGACGGCAAGGTGCGGGAGCGCAGGCACTCCATTTCCAGGGTCAGCCGGTGGCCGCTGCGGTCGTACTTCTCCACCACTGTGATCTGCGGCATACCGTGAGCGGCCAGCCAATCATTCATCGTGCGGATGAATTGATAGGTGTGGGGCTGTTCGCCGCCTGTGTCGGCAAACAAAATCAGGTCAACGGGGATGCTGTGCTTGTGAAGCCCAACAAGAACGGCGGCGCTGTTCGTGCCGCCGCCAAAGGATACGATATTGATAGGTTTGCCTCCAATTCTCCATAGATTTTTTAATCCCAATTCATCAATCCGTAACCTCGGATAACGCTGCTGTTCAGGGGATAGCTCTTGATCTTGCAGGCGTTTCCGCTGTTGCCCTCCACGGTATAGACGTTCGTGCCGTCCGTGCCGATCACAATACCCACATGGTCGGCGTTTCCGCTGTTGTCCCAATCGAAGAAAATTGCGTCGCCGGGGGCGATGTCGCTGTACCCCCGGTTGGCCCACTGGCCCCGTGACTGGAACCATGCCATGCCCCCGGACGTGCAGCCAGCAAATTTTGGCTCGGTCAGGCCCATTTGGTTATAGCACCAGGACACGAAGCAGGCGCACCACTCCACACGGCTGTCAAAGCCGTACCAGCTCCAATAGGGCTGGCCGTTCACATTCCCCACCTGTGATTTCGCGATGTCCACCACAGCGGTATTTCCGGGCCGTGCGCCGTCCACAAAATGAACGCCGCTGATGTCCTCGGACGCGCTGATGTCGTAGGAACCGCCGCCAAACACAAGGGGATTGTTGCCGCTTGTTTCCAGATAGATATTGAACATTTCCAACTGCTCCGGGGTCAGCAGCTCCGGGGCGATGGACGCGATAGAGCGGGCGGTCAGCTTTACATTCAGGATGTAATAGTTATAGGGGACTTGGACGATGTAGCTGTTGCCCTCGCTGTCCGTTCGGGTTTCCGTGCGGTAGCGGACTTCAACCGTCGTTGTGGTAGTAAGGGTGTACTGCTTGTTGAATACCCGCTGTAACTCCGCCTGAACCTCGGCCAGCGTGTAACGCGGGAGGATGGAGGTCAGGAAAGCGGCCAATTCATGGGGATTGTGGATGATCTCGTCCAGATCGTAGCGGTATTCGTCATAGCCAGGGTAGGTGCTGGGGATGCTGTCGATCTGCCGCTGTAAGTCGTTTTCCATGCCCACATAGGCATTTTCCACGGCAATCAGGTCGGCGTCGTCGGAGAGGTAGGAGGTAGCCGTGAAGCCGGAACCAAACCCGCCCACGATGGAGGAACAGGACTGTAAGCCGCCCATCAGGAACGCCGTCATAATCAGCAGGGCCAGGGCCACAAGACAGCCTTTCCAGTGCCGGACGGCAAAGGAGGCCAGCCGTTCGCTCTCCTTGACCGCTTCCTTTGCGGCTTTACTGCCGGACTTGGCCGCTTTCGCCGCTCCCTGCGCGGCCCCGGCCCCCGTCTGGCCTGCCGCATGCGCCGCCTTGACATACTGCCGCTTGATCTGCCGCTTCTGCCAGAACCGGGAAATGGGATTGCTGGCCGCTTGTGCAAGCTGGGGGTTATCATGGAGGGTCTTTTGATAGAAATATTCAATGTTGGCCTTTTCCGCCAGGCGTTCGGCCTTGGACAACTCCCGGTAGGGCTTCATGCGGTGGCGGCGGATCGCGCCCCGAACGGCCCGGCCCGCCTGCAGCTCGGCCAATTCCTCCCCCTTGTGTCCGCCCTCCACGCCCACATTCTCATGCTCCACCTCATGGATTTTGCCGTGGGTGAACAGTAAAACTTCCTGAACGGGGCGGCTGGCCGGGTTGGGCTTCATGGCGGGAGGCGGCTTGTCCCTCGTTTCCCGGCGCACACGGGTTTTCGCTTTGCCGCTGGCCTCGTCAAAGACCTTTTCCTTGATTTTCACGGTTTCTTTCGGGATAGCGGCCCTTGCAGCGTCCAGACGGTCGGCCCGCTGATCGGACTTGCGGATGTACTTCTTCAGCTCCGGCGTGGAGCGTTCTTCCTCGGAGAATTGCAGGCGGGCGGATGGGTGGGGGCCGGTGTCGGCCTCCACCTGCCCGGCCTGTTTTGCCGCCTTTTTCATACTGCGGCGCTCCTGCGCCCGGTCAGCCCGTTCCAGCACCTTTTCGGCCCTGCCGGTGGCCCCGGCTGGGGTGAAGTCCTGTTCCGCCTCCCGGTCGGAGATATTGATTTCCTCGCCGGTGGTCTGGTTTTCCAGCACCACGCCGTCACGGGTCATGCGCTGCGTCACCTTGTCACGGGGTTTCAGGTGCTTCCTGCTCATGCGCCGCCCTCCACGACCTCGGAAAGCCGGGTCGTCATGATCTTATACAGCTCGGTATTGCTGGGGATGGGGTTGGTAAAGGGCAGAATGACATTTTCAAAAATCAGAAGCCCGGCCCCCGGCTCGGAGTTGTCGATGTACTTCTGGTGGTCGGGGGACAGGTTCAGCCGTTCGGCCAAAATCTTGCGGTCGCCGCTGGCCTGATTGAGCAGGGTAATGAAGTCGCTGTTTTCCAGGATGTTTTCAATCTCCGGGGAGGAAAGCAGGTCTTTCACGTTCTGCGTGGCCCCGGTCGGAATACCGCCCCATTTACGAAAACGCTTCCAGATTTCAGCGGAATACGCCGCCGTCTGTTCCTCTTTCAGAAGCAAATGGAACTCGTCGGCAAAGTACCAGGTGGCGCGGCCCTCCCTGCGGTTGGCGGTGACACGGCCCCAAATCTGATCTTGGACAATGAGCATCCCCAGCTTTTTGAGCTGTTTCCCCAAATCCTTGATGTCGAAGCACACAAGCCGGTTTTCAATGTCCACATTGGTACGGTGGTTAAAGACGTTGAGGCTGCCGGACACATAGAGGTCAAGGGCCTGCGCCACCCGGTCGGCCTCCGGGATGTGCTGGGCGGTCAGAGCGGCGTGGAGGTCGGAGAGGACAGGCATTTTCTCCGGGTTGGGGTCTGCCAGGTAGGGCCGGTAGATCACCTGCACGGCCCGGTCAATCACCGTCTTTTCGATAGGCTCCAAACCGTTCTTGCCGCCCATGACCAGCTCGCAGAACGACAGCACGAAGTCGCTTTTCAGGGCCAGCGGGTTTTCGTCCTCGCTGTAATTCAGGTTGATGTCCAGCGGGTTCACATAGTCCCTGCTTGTAGGGGACAGTTTGATAACCTGCCCGTGAAGCCGCTGGACAAGGGGAAAATACTCCGCCTCCGGGTCACAGACAAAAATATCGTCCGGCGTGGTGAGGAACACGCTGACGATCTCGGACTTGCAGGACATGGATTTGCCGCTTCCAGGCGTACCCAGCTTTAGCCCGTTGGGACACCGGGCAAGTTTCCTGTCCAGCATAATCATGTTGTGGGTCTTGGCGTTGACGCCGTAGTACATGGCCCCGCCGCCCTGAAAAAGCTCCTGCGTCACAAAGGGGACGAAGATGGCGGCGCTGGACGTGGTAAGCCCCCGCTGGATGTTGATATGGTTCTGCCCCAGGGGGAGGGAGGACATTAGCCCCTGCTCCTGCTGGTCGTCCAGCCGCACCAGGGCGCAGTTATACTTCTGCGCCACGCCAGCGGCCCGGAATACCTCATTGCTCAACTTCCGCTGGGTGTCGGCCATGTTCAGGACAAGGAACGTCACCATGAAAAGGCGTTCGTTCCGGGTCTGCAATTTGGAAAGCAACTGCTTGGCGTCCGTGCCGTAGGTGGCAAGGTCGGAGGGCAAAATATCCATGTCGTAGCCGGAGCGCACCGCCTTTTTCTGCTCCTGTATCTTCATGGCGTCCAGGTCGGTGATCTTCCGCTTTACCCGCTTGATGGCCTCGGTCTGCTCAATGGCCTGCACATGGAGGTTGACGACGATGCCGTTTTCCGTGTTGAGGAAATCCGCCAGCATTTCGTCGGACAGCTCCGGGGCCAGGATTTGCAGGAAGCTCACAGCGCCGTACTTGCCGCTGATGCCGAATACCCGGCTGTTCCCGAAGCGGAGAGAGGACGGAGCGATGAAGTCTTTCGTGGACAGCCCTGCCGTGGGAAGCCACTTCCAGTCAAAGCGGAACAATTCGCCGTCCGGGTGGAAAACGCCGTGCAGCACTTCCAGCCGTTCGGCCCCGTCCAGCACATGGGCGGCGGCTCCCATCATCTTGAAGTAGCCCAGCAGGTCGGTTTCGATGCGTTCCAGCCTCGCCCGCGCTGCTTTCAGGTTGTCCGCCTCGATGGTGAACGTCAGGTACTTGGTCTTGACGATGCCGTTGTTGCCCCTCGTCAACTGCCGCTGTAAGATGCCGGTATACTCGGCCCGGATGTCGTCGAAGTCGTCCCCCTGCGGGGCGATCTCGAAGCTGCGGGCGTACTGCGCCGGGTCTGCCCTGCGGTTGACAAAGGAGAACTGGACGTGGATAGAGGCGTCCACATAGTTGTAGAGGTCGCAGAGATATTCAAAGGTGGCCGTGCGGTCGTCCGGCTGGGCAAGCTGGTAATTGGTATCGGAGAACCCGATGCACTTGGAGAAAGAACGCTGGTTCAGCCTGCAAACACCGTCCTGATACATGACCTCATAGGGGATGCTCTCTTGGGCGGTATGGGGCTTGCCGTCGCCCTTATACCTGCGGATGATGGCTTGTATCTCCCGCTTTTCGGCGCGGGACAGCTTTACCGGCCTGCCGCCGTTTTGCTTTCTGGACAACCGCTTTCACCTCCGTTTCCATTTGACGCTGCCGCTCCAACACGGCGTAAAGATTATTGGTCTGATAGGGCCGCGCCTTGGGCATGGTGAAGCGGTTTCGGACGATCTGCCCGATCACCACCTCCAACGGCTGGCCGTGCTTCTCGTACAGCCCGAACAACAGGCCGGGGAGCATGGCGAAGATCATCACCAGGGCGGCGGCGCTGGTAGGGACGCTGCCCCGGAGAACAAAAAAGAGCGGCAAGCCCATCAGGAGCGCCGCGCCGAAGCATACGATTTGCCGTTTCGTCAGGCCGAACAGCATCTTGCTTTTTACATGGGTCAAGTCCTTGGGAACGGACACATAGGCCATAGGTCAATTCCTCCTTTCCAGAGCGTGATAAATCCCCTGCATGATATAGGCCACGCAGGGGACGGCGATAGAATTTCCCAGCATTTGGTAGCGGCTGGTGTCGCTGATACTCCGTCCGCCGCCCTGCTCCGTCCAGAAGTCCGGGAAGCCCTGCAAACGCTCACATTCCAATGGCGTCAGGCGGCGCACGATCAGGTCGGCGTAGTGATGATGCAGTACGCCGCTTTGCTGTGCGGCAAGCAGGGTCGGAGCGGTTTCCTCCTGATAGCCCAGGCTCCCCGCCGCGCTCCCGGCCTTGTAGCGGAAGCCCGCGCTGGTGATGCAGAAGTCGGTTTCGCTCCCCATGCCAGCGGGCCGGGAGAGGCCAGCGCCGGAGGCGCACAGCGTCCCGGCGATCTGCGGATGCACCAAAAGGGGCTGTTCGTGGTTGCAGTTGAGGGTGGGGGCGATGTCCGCCAGCACTTCCGCGTTGGCCTGCCCCGTTGCCATCGTCAGCACATGGGGCTGTCCCGTTTCGCATAGGGTAGGCTGGACGGGCCGCAGGGTGGAGCGGTTGGTCTTGCTGGTGATCTGCTGTAAGTCAAAGCCAGCGGCCACCACTGGCAGATTGCCGTGGGTCTGGCTGCGGAGGGTGGGGGAGATGCCGGAACGCTCCACTGTCAGCGACGCCCCGCCTTGATCGTTCAAAACAACGATTTCCCCGCCTGCTGTATCAGGGCCGCTTTCAGCAAAGGCGGCAAGTCCTTGCCGCGGCGTTCCGCCCGCCTCAAAATACCCGCGCAGGCTTTTGGGGACAAAGAGTATTTCTCCGGCACTTCTTCCTGCAAAATCGCAGACAAGAAACAAGCGCCTGCGCCGCTGTGCTGTGCCGAAATATTGGGCGTCGTACACGCACCAAGCGAGATCAACGCCTCCGCCTCGTACCATCCCGGCGTTTGCCCACCGTCCAGAATAAGGCATTGGAATTTTGGCCTTTGTGAACGATTGCAGCACAGCCGCAAAGTCACGTCCTCCTGCGGACGACAGAGCGCCGGGGACGTTCTCGAACAGTGCGAACCTTGGATATTCGCCATGTGTCGCCTCCCTCATTTCATCAATTATCCGTATGGCCTCCATGAAAAGGCCGCTGCGTTCGTCCGCCAGCCCCCGGCGCTGGCCCGCCAGTGACAGCCCTTGACACGGGCTGCCGAATGTCACGATGTCCACAGGCGGGAGTTTTCCACCGTGGAGCTGGGTCACGTCCCCGGCGTGGGCCATATCCGGGAAGTGCCGCTTCGTCACCGACACGCAGGCCGGGACGATCTCGCTTGCCCACAGGGATGTGATATTGTAAAAAGAAGCGGCGTAGGGAAAGCCCCCTATGCCGTCAAAAAGAGATGCTAATGTGTACTGCGGAATAACGAAAAACCTCCTTTCCGCCTCATAGCGTGATGTCGCTGTCCACTTCGTTGCCCCAAACGTCCCAGCCGGGGGGCGTCTGTCTGGCAAACAGCTCTATCCGGGGCAGGTCGCCCATAAGCGTGACGATCTTATCCCGGACAATATCGGGTTTCTTGCTGTGTTCCTCCACCGGGGCCAGCACCACTTGATGAACGCCTGCGGATTTCCGCCTTGGCCGTCCCTTGGTCGCCAGGATGCACAGCTCCACATTGGCCCGTGTCCAGTAGCCCATGCCCCAAAACAGGGTGTTGGCCTTTTTGTTCTGCTTTACCCAGGCAAAGGCCACGGTCTTATAGGTGAAGCCCCACGCCTTTATGACGCTCAATGCGTCCAGCAGCATGGGAAAGGTTATCCAGAGGAACAGGGCGCAGTCCCGGTCGGCCAACTCCCCAACCGGCAAGGCCCGGATGTCCTCAATGCTCATGGTGGGATAGTGGCTTTCAGCGGAGCGGCCAGCCCCTTTCTTGGAGTACACCTTGTACTGCCAGGGCGGGTCAGCGTAGATAATGCTGTATTTTTTGATAGCCCGTCCTCCCTCCATCAGTGGGCGGCAAATACGGCCTTGGCGATGCTCCCGGTCTTGAACAGGCAGAAGCACAGCAGCACCGTATAGCCCATACACCCCCATATCGCCCCGGAAACATCCCCGTCAAGGGCGATATTCTGTATCAGGACAGCATAGATACCCGTTACCACCATGATAAGGAACGCTTGGAAGCCCAGGGCAAACAGGGATTTCAAGTAGCCCTGCCCCATGCCCCGCCACTCGCTGTTGCCGATGGTGGCAAGGGGGATAGGCCCCAGCGAGGTCACAAGGTATATTTCAATCAGCCTGCCATAGACCACAAGCATGATGCAGATGGAGAGAATATTCATCGTCAGCCCTACAAAGAGGGACTGGAACCACAGGCCCAGCAGACCGCCGATGTCCATATCCGAAAGCCGGTTTTCCAGGTCGGTGACAACGGCTGTAATGTCGATGCTGGTATTGCCGATGATAACCCCGGCGCTCTGATTGACAACGCTCTGCGTCAGGTCGAACACGCCCATGACGATGTTCCAGGTGTTGGACACAAGGATGATCGCGGCGGCGGACTTGAATACCCAGCGGAACAGCATCCAACTGTCCATGTCGTGCATACTGTTCCGTTCCGCGATAAGCTGTATCAGCTCATAGCACATGATAAGGGCGAGGATAGCCCCGGCGATGGGGACGATCACCGTTTCCGACAGGCTGCGGAGCATATTGAACACGCCGCTGTTCCAGTCCTGCGGCGTGGCTCCCACGTCGGCGGCGATCTCCCCCACTTTTCCGTTCACCGTGTCAAAAAGGCCGGTGAGGTTGCTGGTGATGCCGTCGATCAGCACACCCTTGAACCATTCTTCCAGCCAGTCAAGTATCATGGGTCAAGCACCTCCTTTCCCGCGGCCCCCGCTTGGGGCGGGAGGCCGCGAGGGGATTTAGCGGGGAACATCAGCCCAGCAAGCCGGACAGCAGGGGAACCAGGGTAATGCCGATCAGGGCCACGCCTCCCCCGGCGACAAGCTGCTTGACGCCCTGCGATTTGGAACCGGGGTTGTCCTGCCCGTAGCCCTCCAGGAGATTGATGCCGCCCCACACGCACAGGCCGCCGCCCAGGGCGACAACGAGGGTCTGCAAAACTTCGACCGCGCTGTTAAAAAACTCCATAAATTTACCTCCATAATTTCAAAAATGTTGTTGTTGGATTTGCCGCCTCATTCCTCGGCGGCGTCGGCTTCGCCGGTTTCTTCGTCCGACAGGTCGATCTCGTAGAAGTCAAAGACTTCCTCCTGCGTCACCACCTGCCGCTGCCTGCGGCGCATGGCGGCAAGATACCCGTCCACGTCAAAAGCGTTCTTCTTGTCGGCGTCGGAGAGGTATTTGTACTGCGGATGCCGGGTGATGTCGTATTTCTCGCTGAAAAAGGGACGCACACCCCGCACCTGCAAAATACACTTTCCGCCGTCCATCACGGCTATTTCGTCCTGTGACATCAGCTCACTACCGCAATGTCAAGTGATGAATTGAGTTTTTTCCAAAATTTCTTCTGAAAACGACAAAGGCCCCCTCTCCCGCAATGGGAAAGGGGGCCACGCTTAATAAGGTTTAGTTGGTAATATCGCCTACAAAGTTATAAACAATGCGGACTTTCTGAACTTTTTCGCCGTTAATAACCTCAACTGCGCTGATATAGATTTTATCGATCAGCCGATTCAAGATTGCTTCGTCCAGTTCCTTGATGGACGCATATTCCCGGATTTCTCCGATGAACCGCCGCACATCGCTATCCGCACTGCTGGCGATACGCAACTCATCTGTAATCGCCTGCATCCGGGCTTTGTTGTCGGTTTGCTCCTGTTCCAGAGTTTCCGTCATGCGGAGGAACCGCCGCTCGGTCAGGATGCCCTTTGCCTTGTCAGCGTACAGATTCATGAACATATCATCAATTTCCTGATTGCGCTTCGCAAGGGCGTCCTGCTCCTTTTTCAAGCTGGTTTCGTCAATGGAATACCGCTGTTCCAGCCGGTGGGTCAGCCGCCCATAGAACGCTTCTGCGTCCTGCAAAGCCATTTTGCCATGCTCTATAATGTCTGACAGAACGAGGTTATAGAGGTCACGAGCTTCGATCTTGTGGCTGGTGCAAGCGTTTTTACCCATACGGTTGTAGGTCTGGCAAATATAGTATGCCTTGTCGATAGGCTCCCGCATTTCTCCGGTAAAACGGTTCTTTCCCGTCCTGCCAACTTTCTCATAGCGCACCTGCATGGACTTCCCGCAGGTGGCGCAATAAACAAGGCCGTGAAATAGGTTGTAAAATGGGCATCTGTTTTCTCCTGAGACAGTCGGACGGCGGTCAATCAGCTTTTGCACCCGATCCCACTGTTCCCTGCTGACAATGGCCTCATGGCAGTTCTCGATGATCTCCCACTCGTCGCGGGGGACAAAATTGTAGGTGTTGGAACGAATCGCCTTTTGATGGCACTTGCATACTACATGATCGCCTTTATAAACCGGATTCCGTAACATTTTGCTAATTGTAGCGCCGCCCCAGGAATAATAACGCACTTCAGATGTTATCGGCCCTTTTACACGGGTGATAGGGATTTTGCGCTCCATCAGATGCTTTGAAATTCGCATTACGCCATATCCGTTTGACGCTAAATCGAAAATCATCTTGACGGTAGGTGCCGTTTCCGGGTCAATAATCAAATGTCCGTGGTCGTTGGGGTCACGCATAAGGCCGTAAGGGGTTGGGCCTCCTACAAACTTCCCCTGCCGGGAGCGAACCATCCAGCCCGCTTGTACTTTCTTGGAAATGTCTCGGCTGTAAAGGTCGTTCAGGATATTTTTGAACGGGGTAATATCCATCTCCTGCCGGTTCAGACTGTCCACGCCGTCCGTGATCGCAATATAGCGGACGTTGTGCCGGGGAAAGAAAACCTCGATATAGGTGCCAGCTTCGATGTAGTTCCGTCCCAGGCGTGAGAGGTCTTTCGTGATGACGCACTTGACTTTGCCAGCTTCAATGTCGGCAATCATCCTCTGGAAAGAGGGCCGGTTGAAATTGCGGCCTGTGTAACCGTCATCAACGTAATACTCATAATCCAGCAGGCCATTTTTCTCAGCAAAGTCACGCAGCAGGGCCTTTTGATTGCTGATGCTCATGCTCTCATTTTCCCGCCCGTCCTCAATGGACAACCGACAGTACAGAGCAGTGACGGACTGCGTAAACTTATTTTTCCTGTTCATTGGTAATCTCCTTAATGAACAGGGACACGATACGGTCATGATACCATGCTTCGGCAAATTTTTCAACAGGCATTTTTACCGCGCTCCTTCTTTTCAAGCCAGGATTCAAACTGACCGCAAGCCTGAGATTCAATGGCCTGCTCAAAAGCAGCCCTCATGCTTTGACTGCCGCTATATTCGCGGGTCACAATGAACCGGGGCTTGTCCTTGGCCTTGGGTGTAGCGGGTTTATCCTGTTGGGCTTTTTTCATAGGCAACTCCTTTCAGTCCATCAAATTTTTCAGCCGCGCCAGCTTGTCCTGCGCCGTAGCCTTACGGAAGTTCTCGCCGGAGAAGCGGATAGGGGCGCACATTTCCAGCAGGCGGTCATAGATACGGGCATGGGCGGTATCCTGGGGGTGCTGCAAATCTTGGAGGGGAATGTTGGTGGTGACGATCAGCGGCTTCTTACTGCGGTAGCGGCTGTCAATCACGTTGTAGACCTGCTC
>OFGA01001541.1_pt1 | contig 15656 bp, 15 predicted proteins | sample 1521471 | NCBI WGS metagenome assembly OFGA01 (sample SAMEA3504086, study PRJEB24116) | mouse gut metagenome | biome: mouse gut; feature: mouse-associated habitat; material: faeces | place: Denmark | collected 2011
GGTCGGCTATGGATTCCTCCAGGGTGTCATAGTGCTTGTCGCCCAGCGAATAGGGGACAGTGGGCGGCGCTTCCATGACCGGCTCAGAGGGGTGTTCCGGCTCCTGCGCCGGTTTGGTCTGCCTGGGAGGTACCAATGGCTGAATTTTATCTTCTGGTTTGATTTCCTCAGCCGCCTGCTGTATAATTCCGTGTCCCCGCTGTTCAGCCTCCTGCATCGGTTCAGGTTGTCTGTAAAGTTCTGCCGGCTGAAATTCATCAACAGACTTAATTTTTCCGGCGGCCAATTCATCTGCTGCCTGTCCTTGATATTCCGGTTTTAGACGGGATAATTTCAAGGCGTTCTGCTTTGTGATTTTGCTTCCCGACTTCTGGATAATATCTTTTGCTTCTTCTGTCAGGTTTTTTGCGGTTTGAATTTGCCGCCTGACGGTACTTGGGGCAACTCCTAACTTTTCTGCTGTGTCATCCACAAAAGATTTGGAAAAATCAGATGTGCATTTTGCACATCTGATTTTTTCGCTTTTCCGGTCGCCGCCGTTTTTTGCATATGGATTGAGCATTTCATAGATTTCCTTGCGCCGCAGAAGCAGCTTTCCAAACTCCAGGGTTTCCAGATCAGCCCGCACAAAGTTCTCGTCTATCTCGGCAAGTTCCGCCTGCAAGCCCTCCAAACTGCTGACATTGCACTCGATTTCCGCCCAGCCAAGCAGCTTTGCCGCTTCCAGCCGGTGCAGTCCGGCAATCAGGATATAGTCCCGGTCAACCGTGATGGGGTTTAACAGCCCCACCGCCGAAATGCTGTCCGCCAGTTCCCGCACGGCATCCGGGAGGGCTTCCCGCCGTCCTGAATTGACCTGGATACGGTCAATGTTTACCTGCATTTTTATCACCTCTTTCGGCCACAGCCGCTTTATTTGTTTTTCTCCTGCCGGATGAAACACGTTGCGCCGCCGGTTTGCCTGGTGGCGTAAAGTCTTGCATCCCGCAAGAAAGGAGAAGCCCGCGCGGTCTGTTTTGCGCCCCCATTCTGTGAGGGAATGTGACCGGCGCGGGTTCCTCTTTGATGCCTTTCTTAAAAATCTGTGCCGTATTATCAGGCGGCATGACCGCCTTACTGCTCATCCCCGGCACGGGAGTATGCAAGCCCGGTGTGGCACTCCGGCGCGATACCGACAGACGGCGGCGGCAGTTGACGAAGCTGCCCATACCAGTCCCACAGTACCTCCCTTTTACCCTGCGATACGGGTGTTTGCGGTGCATCCCGCGTCTGCGGCGCTGCCATGCGCCGGACAGCCATGCCGGTATCGCTCGTGCCTTTGATGTGATCGGTTTGACGGACAGGGGCAGAGGTTTTCACCCCCTTTCGCTGTCCCTGGCCGCAGGCAGTCGTGGCGTGGAATGGCTGATGCAGGATGCAGTCACTTACATACTGACTATGAGCAGGAGCCTGTCCTGCTGTTTTTCAAGGTTCAATAGATAGATGCTCAGGGAGCAAACTGACGGAGAATGCTGTCAATCGTGGCGAGGTCGTCCCCGGCAAGCTGGGCGCTTAATTTCACAAGCAGCGCAGCCTGCCGTGCTGTCAGTTTTTTGCGGTAAAGGTAAAACCCGTCCGCAATCTTGATGCCGCCGCCATGCCGACCGCGTACCGTTTCGATGGGGTAGGAACACATGAGGACAGCTATATCCTGCCGGATGGTTTCTCTCGAAACCTGAAACTCAAATGCCAGGTTGCGGTATGTATCGTGCCGCCTTATGCACAGCACTTCCAGAATCGCTTCCCGCCGTTCTGCATAATTCATGCGTCCACCCCCTTTCCCTTGCTCTCTGAAACCAATGGTATCTGGTAAAGGGCAAGCGAACCTTGCCCTTTAAGAAAAAAGTTCAAAAAAATTTTTACCGCTTGATTACGCATCTTGTTACCTCCGAAAATTTGAAAATGGGTTCCAGATTTTCAGGGAGAGGGCGGGGCGCGTATCTGGCAGGCAGGCCAGAAGTGCATACAAAAAACGCCGGACAGCCGCAATGACTGTCTGGCGTTTTTCTGCACAGTAAGATTCGATGTCTGATTTGTGTACTTAGATACGTTTGATAATGCGTTTAAAAGATGCTGGGGCGGCGCGGATTGAACTGTACTTTTTTTGATGGTATTCCCGTCGCATACCTAAAAATAAAACCATCCATGACTGTCCCTTTCTACGGACAGACACAGATGGCATAAACAGTAAGCCCTAAAGTGAAAAGCCGTTTTTTTATTGGCTTCACACGAGGACAAATCTATCTGGCTTGTAAAACGCATGATAAGCACCTATTCGCACGTTCTATTAGGGAATTTATAGAAATGAATACGCACGATAGAATATAGTGGAGGTGATTAACAATGCGTAAAAATATCTTACAGCACATAGGGGCAATCGTCAGCGGCAAGCGAAACGAGGAACACCTGACGCAACAGCAGCTTGCCCAGCAGACCGGCAGAGGACTCCGGCATATCCAAAATATAGAAAAGGGGCGGGTCAATGCGTCTATTGAAGTCCTTGCCGATGTGATTTACCGACTTGGCCTTTCTGCGGATGTTTTGTTTTACCCTGATATGCCGCAACTGGAACAGCAGACGAAGCAGCTACTGTGCAAGTTCGCAGCCTGCACGGAAGATGAAAGGGCGTTTCTGCTGAAAACCTTGGAATGCATGGCAGAGCAGATGCTTAGTCGGCATGAAAGAACAGCCTGCGATGAATCTGTTGAATGATGCCATATTCCCATCTGCCAGATTATTTGCGTCTGCATCCTTTGAAACCTGCGCATATAATTCTCATTACATATAGCGTATAGGAGAAAAAGCAAATTACTGGCAAGATTACAGCAAGATTTTCGCCTTAATTCGACAAAGAATGGAGTACCAAAGCATATCTCTCTGGTACTCCATTCTTTTATTCTTTACCAGCAGGAGGAACAAATTTATAACCGACCCCTCTGGTATTTTGAATGTAGTTTTTGCCGACATCCGCCAGCTTTTTATAAAGGTTTCCAATATGTGACCGAACCGTATTCTCTCCGTTGATGCCTAAATCATCGCCCCATACCTGCCGGTATAGCTGCTGGCGGCTGAAAATCTGGTTTGGGTGCTTGGCCATGTAAAATAGCAAATCAAATTCTGTGCGTGTCAATTCCAATGGCTCACCATCAATAATTATATGGCGATAGATAGAATTGATAATTAGTTCTGTGCCAAACACAAGCGGATTTTCTTTTTTGTCTGCTATTTTAGCATTCAAATATAATTTTATCAAAGAATGTGCTTGCGCTACACAAAGCGTTACATTCAACGGTTGCTCAAAACAAGCATTTGCTCCAGCATGAAAAAGTATAACCTTTTCTGACACTTCCAGTTTGGGAGCAATCACTATGATTGGCATGGGATGTTTTTCTCGTACAAGGCGAAGATATTTGTCATTACTATTTACCGGTAACGGAATACACATAATAACCAGTGAATATTCATTGTGGAAAAGTAAATTCAAAGCTTCATTTACGGACATCGCATAGATGACATCCGTACTGTCATTTTGCATAAATCTTTTGACAGACTGAAGAACCATTAGATCGTCACCTATGACTAATATCCGTATTGATAGCATTATGCGCCTCCTTGCTGTCAATATATTTAGTTAGGCTAAAATGATGTTGCCAATGTTCTTTATCCAAGCATTTTTTTTAAGTCTTCTTCGGGCGTGCTAATAAGTGCAATGTTGTAGTTTTCTACAAGAAAATTAAGCACCTTCGGTGAAATAAATGCTGGAAGCGAGGGGCCAATCAAAATGTTTTTAATACCAAGATGCAGGAGTGTTAGCAAAACACAGACCGCTTTCTGCTCATACCATGACAGAATGATTGAAAGTGGCAGGTCGTTTACACTGCAACCAAAAGCTTCTGCAAGCGCTGACGCGACTTTGATTGCGCTATATGCATCATTGCACTGCCCCATGTCCATAATTCTGGGAAGCTCACCGATTGTCCCAAGATTAAGGTCATTGAAACGGTATTTACCGCAGGCGAGTGTCAGCACAATACTGTCCTTTGGTGTCTGCTTAACAAATTCCGTATAATAATTGCGTCCAGGCTTTGCACCATCACAGCCGCCTACAAGGAAGAAATGTTTGATGTCGCCAGATTTTACAGCCTTTATCACGGTATCGGCGGCCGAAAGAACTGTATTATGTGCAAAGCCTGTCATAACTCTTTGCCCGCCGTTAATTCCAGTAAGGTGCATATCCATAGGATAGCCACCAAGAGAAAGTGCCTTTTCAATGACAGGTGTAAAATCTTTGTTTTCACCAATGTGTATGAGTTCCGGGTAGGAAACAACCTCAGTTGTGAACACGCGGTCGGCATAACTTTCCTTTGGAGGCATCAGGCAGTTGGTGGTAAACAAAACAGGCGCAGGAATATCGGTAAATTCCTTTTGCTGATTCTGCCAGGCTGTCCCGAAATTTCCTTTCAGGTGTGAGTATTTTTTTAATTCAGGATATGCGTGTGCAGGAAGCATTTCGCCGTGTGTATAGATATTGATGCCTTTCCCCTCGGTCTGTTCGAGAAGCTGTTTTAAGTCATATAGGTCATGCCCGGAAATGACGATAAACGGGCCCTTTTCTATGGTCAGGCTAACTTCAGTTGGAGCGGGATTTCCATAGGTTTCAGTATTGGCTTTGTCAAGAAGAGCCATGCATTTCAGATTGATTTCTCCCACTTCCATAACAATGGGAAGAAGTTCCTCCATGCCCCAGTCCTTCATTCCGATAGCCCAAAGCGCTTTATAGAAGAATTTATTTACAGCAGCATCACGATAGCCGAGTACATCAGCATGGTAAGCGTAAGCTGCCATGCCACGAATGCCGAATAGGATGAGGGATTTCAAAGAACGAACATCCTCGTTTGCACTCCATAGTTCTTTCATGTCGTAATTACTGCTTCTCCCGCAAGCAGAAGAACACTCAGAACAATTCGGCACAAGACGCTCTTTCTCAGCTTGTATCTGCCCTGTAAGCGCAGTGATTGTGTCGTTGTTAAAATTCACATTGGTGATTGTGGTAAAAAGCCCCTCCACAACTAATTTGTCTATCATTTCTGTGGCAAGACTTTCATCTCCCTCCACAGCCCTTGCAAGACCAATAAGTGCGCCAGTCAGCTTATCCTGTAATTCAGCGGTATCGGCTTTCTTACCACATACACCGGCACCTCCGGTACAAGCAGAACAGCCTGCTGTCTGTTCACATTGAAAACAAAACATTTTTCTTTCCATCTTTCTTTCCTCCGTTTAATCTAATATTTTTCCGTCCGTAGATACCGTAACAATCCTCCACGGAATGAACTTGCCACTTGTTTGCAAAGCATTTTTTGCAGCGTTTTCGATACCGCCACAGCAAGGTACTTCCATGCGTACAACGGTAACACTTTTAATATTATTGTTTGAAAGTATTGCAGTCAGCTTTTCGGTATAGTCGCCCTCGTCGAGTTTTGGGCATCCAATAAGAGTAATATGATTTCGGATAAACTCGTTGTGGAAATTTCCGTAAGCATAAGCTGTACAATCTGCCGCTATCAAAAGATTAGCATTGTCAAAGTAAGGCGCATTCACAGGGACAAGTTTGATCTGCACAGGCCATTGTGAGAGATGGCTGTTTGTTGGTGCAGAAAAAACACTGTCTGTGTGACTTTCTCTGTGAATGGTCTTTGATTGTGTTCCAGGACAGCCACAAGGAAGCGTAGCAGATTGTTTTTTACTCTTAGCAGCCAGGACGGCACCTTCATCGTATGCAGGCGCTTCCCTTTCTTCAAAAGCAATAGCATCCACAGGACATGCAGGCAAACAGTCACCAAGCCCGTCACAATAATCTTCACGAGTGAGCCGTGCCTTGCCGTCAATCATTTCAATGGCTCCTTCATGGCAGGCATCAGCACAGGCACCGCAGCCAATACATTTTTCTTCATCAATTTTTATTATTTTTCTGACCATATTTTGCTCCTTTCCATTGAAAACACATTGCTTACATTATGTTTGGGTGGCAAGTGTTGTTTTCATCACATTTCGTCTTTAAGGTATTACCATCGTATCGGTAGCCCATTGACATTACGTTGAGATTATATTACAATAATTCAAACAAAGCGGTTGTTTTTACAACGAGAAATGAGGCTTTATGAAAAAATATATTTCTGTTCTTAAAAGAACAAAGCTATTTGCCGGGGTTGGTGATGATGAAATTGCATCCATGATTTCCTGCCTTGGAGCAAAACCCTGCACATATAAAAAAGGAGAATATGTTTTACGGCAAGGGGAACATTTAAGCGACATTATTGTTTTAATCGAGGGGAGCCTTTATATCCAGACAGATGATTATTGGGGCAATCGCAGCATCCTTGGAAAAATCGGCGTAGGTGAAACATTTGGAGAGGCGTATGCTTCACCTGAAAGCGGGGCGTTTCCCAATGATATTGTTGCAGTAGAAAACAGTGTAGTCATCTTTTTTAATGTAAGGCGGATTATTACAGTCTGCTCAGCAGCCTGTCATTTTCATACATTGGTCATACAGAATATGTTTTTCTCAATTTCTGAAAAAAATAGAAATCTTGTACGGAAACTTGGCCATATGTCCAAACGAACTACACGGGATAAATTAATTTCCTATTTATCAGAAGAATCGAAAAAGCAGAATAGTGTAAGCTTTACAATTCCTTTTAACCGTCAGCAACTTGCAGATTTTCTTTCAGTTGATCGCAGTGCCATGTCAAATGAACTTTGTAAAATGCGTGATGAGGGGCTTTTAGAGTTTGAAAAAAATCAATTCAAATTGCTGTCAACACATTATTAGAGAAAGTGTATTCACGCATTTTGTCTTTTGAATGTTCAGCTACCGTAGGTTATAGGAATAAAATTTTTATCGGAACAAGCCGCAAAAACCATTGTAATCACAAGGATAATGCGGTAAAAAGTTCCGATAAAAATATATCCGTGCAAGAGAATTGGATGGGAGGAAAAATTTCTGATTTAGAAAAAGTTCCTATAAAAATTGGCACAATAATCATTGTTCGATATGCTATAGGAAGCAGGGACATCCCTGACTACTATATGAGGAGGACTACTTATTGTGATAACAAGAGAAAAAGTACCAGTTGAAGGACTGCTGGAAAGCTACGAGGCTGCCCTGATGCAGACAGGGTACAGTATCACCACAAAGCTGTTGCTTATACGACGGGCGGATCTTATGATCCGGCAGCATCTGAACGAAGGCATGGTGTATTTTGACCAGTCTGTCATCAATCGTTATTTGAGAGAGATTGATGACAGATATTTCAGGGGTACTATGCAGAAAAAACATTATGAGCGAACAAAACGTGAAATCGACCGTTTCGTCAGCTATGTCTGCACAGGACGGATTGATGCCCTGTCAAGTACGCTCCGTGGAGCCAGGCAGGAACTGACACCAACATTCAAGCAGATTGCAGAGGAATTTATAGCAGGGGATTTTCATCCTAATACCCGCTGTGACATACGATGGGTGGCATACAAATACTTTGCTTGGCTGGAAGACCGGGGATTCAAAGATATGTCAGGTGTCGGAGCCATACATATCCAGAAATTTCTTCTGTTCTGTTCAGAACACTATGCGCCGGGTACCATCCACAATGTACGTCTGTATTTGAAGAAACTGTACGCTTTCCTCCATATGACCGGGCAGGTGAACGATGATTATTCAGCATTGTTTTCCTTTTCGGTGCAGCGGGAAAAAAGGGTGTTCCCGGTTCTTCCAAAATCAGATATAGCTAAGCTGCTGGACGCAATCGACCGTTCAACGGTCAAAGGAAAACGTGACTACGCGATTATGATGCTGGGGACTGTCCTCGGCCTGCGGGCCTGTGATGTGATAGCTCTGAAGCTGGAAGATATAGACTGGCTTCGGGGTGAAATCCGCATTGTGCAGTCCAAAACCTCCTATCCGGTGCATCTGCCATTAACACAGGATGTGGGGGAAGCCCTGAAAGATTACATTCTTAATGCCCGGCCACATACAGCGGACAATGAAATTTTTCTCCGTATCAATGCGCCGCACAAAAGGCTTGCTGCCGCAGTGACAGTAGGAGAAATTTATAGGGACTGCTGTATCGCTGCCAGCCTGCCGGCAAGTACCCGGTTCCATAATCTACGCCGTGCGCTTGGCACGTCTATGGTGACAAACGGAATCTCTGTCTATGATGTCGCTCAGGTATTCGGGGACAAAAACGTCAACTCAACAAAGCCCTATCTTGCTGCGGATATGGAACATCTTAAAATGTGTGCATTAACCTTTGCGGGAATTGAGCCGGAAGGCGGTGAGCCTCAATGATAAAATTTTCAAGCGTATTCGGAGAACGGATTTCAAATTTTCTGGACTATCGCACCGCACGTGGTTATAAAAGAGAAACCTACCTCCGGCATTTCATAAAATTTGATTGCTGGTGCATGGAAAAGCATCCAACACAAACAAAACTGTCCCGCGAACTTGTTCTCGACTGGATTAATGATGCTGTGGTTTCCAGCTACAATACTGCCCAACGGGTTGCATCCATGCGGCAGTTTGCAAGATACCTGTGTGCTATTGGAGAAGAAGCATATATCCTGCCAGAAAAATATGCCCCGCTTAAAAGCAGGGCAACTGCTTACCTTTTTACTGACATGGAGTTGTCGGCTCTTTTCAGGGCCATTGACCAACTGCCACCCACAAAAAAGGAACCTTTTCTGAATGAAATTGCCCCTGCCTTGTACCGCCTGATCTATACCTGTGGCCTGCGCCCAAATGAAGGCCGGGAGCTATTGGCGGAAAACATCCATTTAGAAACTGGCGAAATCCTCATTACGCATACTAAGCGGAACAAAGAACGTATTGTTGTCATGTCGGATGATATGCTTATTTTTGCACGCAAATATGAACAGCGGCGAAGGCTTTTTTGCTGTGAAAATCCATACTTCTTTCCATCTGCAAATGGTGGGGCGTTGACAACGGAAACCTTGTATTCCGCATTCAACAGGGCTTGGTCCCATGCAGAACTGGCGGGGAAGTATCCAGGGAAAGTTCGTGTGTATGATCTCAGGCATCGATTCGCTTCGGCTTGTCTGAACCGCTGGCTCAATAATGGAGAAAATTTAATGGCCATGCTCCCATTCCTTCGTGAATATATGGGGCATGGCAGCTTGTCCGAAACGGCATACTACATCCATATCCTGCCGGAAAACATCATCAAGTCTTCCGCTATTGATTGGGATAAATTTAACGCGATGTTCCCGGAGGTGACGGAATGATGAAGACTGGAGAAAGTTCACTATTTCCACTGTTATACGACTACCTGAAAACCTACCTGCCCAAGCAACGCAATGTTAGCCACAACACAATCCTTTCATACCGAAAAGCCTTAGAAGAACTTCTGGACTATGTGAAAGAGCGCGAACAGATACCGCTAGGCAGCCTCTCTTTTGAACATCTGACTGCCGATGTTATTTTTTCGTTTCTTGAACATCTCGAATTGGAAAAGGGGTGCTCTATTTCTACACGCAATGCCAGATTTGCTGCAATCCGTGCTTTTATGGACTATGCAGCCGATCATGACATAACGTTAATCGCTAATCTCAATAAGTTGAAGAAGGTTCCATTCAAGAAGCCTGACAACACGATTATGGTAGATTATATGAGCATGAGGGCGATTACCGCGATTATTGAGCAGCCAGACATTAATACACCAAAAGGACTGCGCGATAGATTTTTTATTATGCTTTTGTATGATACTGGCGCACGGGTTCAAGAGGTACTTAACTTAAAGCTGGGGGATTTGCAGTTAGGCCAGTTACCCAAAGTTACGCTGTTTGGAAAGGGACGAAAAACCCGTGTTGTGCCATTAATGGAAAAAACAGCTCAACATTTAAAAAAATATTTGTCCGTATTCCATAAGGATACTGCTCAAAATGTTGATGCGCCATTATTCTATTCAGTAATTCATGGCAACAAGCAACGTCTTTCTGACAGACGAATTAGATATGTACTCCAAAAATATGGCGAACAGGCCCGGCGTGTTTGTCCTGAAGTTCCCTCCAACGTATATCCGCATTTATTGCGTCATAGCCGCGCGATGCATTTATATCAAGAAGGCATGGATTTGACACTTGTATCCCAATGGCTTGGACACTCGCAGCTTGAAACCACTCAAATTTATGCCCATGCAGATACTGAGCATAAGCGTAAGGCTATTGAAGCAGCTACGCCGCAGGACAATCCGCTCTACTCCAAGCTAAATTCTGCGAGATATACTGTAACTGACGAAGAAACTCTCAAGAAATTGACTGGGTTAAAATAGCTGTATTTTTATAGGAACTTTTGGGGAATTTGAAATTTATTCCCGTACACAATTTCCTGGCATAGTTGAATTTTTATCGGAACTTTTTACCGCTGTATCCTTGTATTTTCAAGGATTCTTGTAACTTGTTCCGATAAAAATTTTGTTCCTATAACCGTTACTACCGTACCCCGTTCCATAATATCAACTATTTTGCTCTATTTCGGCCTCAATTAGGGCAACAAGCTCATTGGGGCGCATATCCAGCGCATTAGCGATTTTCCAAAGTGTTTCAAAGTTGGCCTGCTTATCCCCGTTCTCAATCATCGTCAGATGAGTACGGGCAATTCCCGCAAAGCCACTCAAAACATCTTGGGATACACCCTTTTTATTGCGAAGATTGCGTATCGTCCTCCCAACAGCACTATTGTCGAATTGCACCGCCTCACCCCGCTTTCTCAACAGATAGTGTATGGGAAAATGTGAAAATGATAGTCTACGATAATAGATATTCGTGAGATTTTTTGGTATAATGCGGAGCAACTATTTGTATGGGAGGATTGTTCCAATGACAGAGACAACCTGCGCATTTACCGACCACCGGCCAAAAAGCTTTCCGTGGAAATATAACGAAGCTGCGCCCGACTGCGTTCTGCTGAAAGAAGGCCTGGTAGCGCAGATCAAGGCGTTGGCGGATAGAGGCGTGACGGATTTCTTATCGGGTATGGCTCAGGGGGCAGACCTTTGGTGTGCCAATATTGTCCTTGGATTGAGAAAGAAAAATCCTACGCTGAAGCTCCACTGTGTCCTACCATGCAAGGGACAGGAGATCAAGCGGACAGCATCAGCGCAGGAACGCTATCACGCAATTTTGGCGCAGGCTGATGAGATTGTTTATGTAGGGCAGGAGTATAGTCGGGATTGTATGATGGAACGGAACCGCTATCTGGTAGACCATTCGGCTATCTTGCTAGCGGTTTATAACGGGACATGGCGTAGCGGCACCGGGGCAACTGTGCGCTACGCTAGGCAACTTGGGAGGAGTATTTACATACTTAATCCAATTTCGCGGATGATTATCAAAGAGCCTGTTGAAAAAAGGAATTATTTGTAGTATCATAGAGTATGACATAGTGTAGGCACAAATCCTATCCGGGCGTTTACGGACAATGAAAACAAGGGGGGCTGCATTATGGCATCTATCTTGGACGTCATCGCTACCGAAACTCATGGGAGCAGCTTTAAAACGTACAAGTATGGATTTGATGGCATTGAAGTTCCTCGCTTCGATTATGATGATCATCAATATCATTTCACCTGGAAACGCTATGGCGAAACGGAGTCACAGAAAAGGATCGTTCCGTTGAAACGAGTAGTAGACCAAATTGCTGGTGGTGAGCCGCTTTTTCGTTATTTTCTTGACGGGTCAAGAAAGACATATAAGGTTGACGATATGTCTTATAGAAATCAGGTCTATCCCATCATTGCTGGACAAGTTGGAATTGGATGTTGTCTGCGTGAACAGGGAGAAATGTTGCCGCTAAGAGATCCGGCATACGAAAGGCAACTCGTCATCTCTCTTCCGAAGGTTGCAAAATCTAGCGATTGGGACGATGACGAATTAAGTTTTGAATACCTACTAAAGAAAATAAATGGACGGCCAGATTTGCGGGAAAAAGGAATTATATTTGCAAAAATTATGGCCTATTCTACAAATGTTGAGCAAGGGGACAAAATAGAAAATAAGGGAATAGCTACCATACAAAATTATATGGCACAACGCGAAATTCGGATGGTGGCAGAGCTGGTTAGAAGAGGATATCTTCTCCCAGATAGATACCTCTTAAAGGATGGTTCTCTTGAATATCAAGTTCATGGAATATCCAGCAAAGCTGAACTGGCAAGGTTTAAAAATAATTATCAGTTTGTTGTTGGTGCGTCAAAGTCTTTCAATCCAGCTTATTGTATTGACAAAGACGGTCGAAATAATTCATCTCAGATTGCCCAACTGCCTCTTTATTCGAGAACTCCAGTTCAGATGTATGACTCAGAGATTATTGGCGATGTGACATTTGCCGTGTGGTTTGTCCGTATTCGAGAAAGCCGCTATACTAATAATACATTTGACGGAATACTTAAATTAGAAAAAATACTCGTGAATGATGAACAGGTAGAGAACGGGCTAGACTCAGAAGAAGTTGATATGATTACGGCAAATATCATAAACGAACGAAATCCGGTATGCTATGGCGCTGATCGGCGGTGGGCAAATCACTTATACCCAATATATGTAACGGAGAGCTATATAAAGAGCAAATATCTTGGCGAAAGTATGTTCTTGAACTTATTTTAAGTGAGGTCATAGTGTTATGGGGAAGGTTATAGGGAAGGTACTTGCAACAGAGAAAAATCCTTCTACAATGGAGGAATTCTATTTCTGGACGAAACCCGAATTGATACTAAATCCGTTTGATGTTGTTAAGGTTGACCATATAAAATCAAGCGTTACATACGGTGTAGTGGAAGAAATATCCCACATTACGGACACAGCTAATTTCCTGTCCGAATATATTTCAAATGACTTTGGCGATGTGTCAACTATGCCCATCACCCATCGGATTGGTATGAACTATGTTAAGGCCAGAATTGTAGGGAATACACAGGGAATTTATATTCCGGTGCTTAGTGGAACAACTGTGTGTTTGGCCAATAAAGATGAAATCTCGGAGGCATTAGGGCTATCCTCTATTCAACATCCCGTACCTTGTGGGTATATCGAAATGTATCAAGGGACCGACGAAAGCGAACGCGTAAAACTGCGTGTGGATGTGGATTCCAGATTTCTCATCGGGCCGGAAGGAGCGCATCTCAACATTTCCGGTATCTCTGGTCTGGCAGCAAAAACATCGTTCGCCATGTTCCTTCTAAAGGGAATCCAGGACAAGTGCATGAAGGCCACTGGCGAACAAGATGACGAAGATGTTGCCTTTGTCATATTTAACGTCAAGGGTTGCGATTTGCTCGCTATTGATGAATCCAATGAATTTGATAGTGATGCAGAGCGGGAGGAAACATTTGCAATATACCGCGAACTTGGTATGACTACCAGACCGTTTCAAAATGTTCACTATTATTATCCGTACTCCACTCGTCATGTGTGGAACACTCATCTTGATTCTGCAACTGTCGAATACAATATTACACATGACAAGGCCCATATGTATAAGTACGAATATAAAATGGACAAGGACAACCTTGACTTGATGTTTGCAAGCATGGATGACCCCACGCAGACAATGGACTCCATTTTAAGCTACATTATTTCCGGACGCGGAAATTTTGGGAGTTTAGAGGACTGGCAGGATTTCCTCAAAGAAGTTCATAAATGCGGAGAAGCTGGAAGCAGCGGCGACAAAGAAATAGCGGTTCAAAGTTGGCGAAAGTTTGAGCGTATTGTAAAAAAGTCCATCTATCGGAACGGGATGTTTGATAGTATAAGGGATGGTCATCGGGAAACCCGGATCAGCGAAGCACTTAGACATATACGGAAGAACGAAGTCCATGTTATAGATATTGCAAAACTAAATGATGATATGCAGTGCTTTGTCTTTGGTGATGCAATACGGGCAATTTATGATTTGCAGCTTGGACAATACAGTGCCGATGACGAGTATGTACCCCCTTCTAAAATCGTTGTGTTTGTTGATGAACTCAACAAATATGCAGCGTCTGACGCGCCTAAAACATCTCCCATCCTTCGGCAGGTCCTCGACATTGCTGAACGTGGACGTTCGTTAGGTGTTGTACTGTTTGCTGCTGAACAGTTCAAGAGCGCAATTCACCCTCGTGTAACCGGCAACTGCTCCACATTTGCCTATGGCCGGACAAACGCAATCGAAATCGCCAAAAATGATTACAGATTTATTCCATCTGTGTATAAAAGCATGATGGCCCGCCTCAAACAGGGCGAGTACATTATTCAAAATCCTGTATTTCGGTCGCTGCTTAACGTCCGCTTCCCAAAGCCGATTTACAAACAATTTAAAGCGAAGTAGGATGAGAAAATGGCTATCATCGGAAAGAATGTAATAGAAAATCTAACAACAGCGATGTATGAAGATTTGCGGATCATTTATCGCGAATACATTCAAAATTCAGCTGACTCTATTGATAAAGCAATTCAGCAGGGATTACTTGGCCCTGGCGAGGCCCGAGTAGAGATTGAGATTGATGCTGATAAAAGATATGTTTCTGTTCGTGATAACGGAACCGGAATTGCCCATGACGACTTTGTGCGTACAATGAGTAGCATTGCTGACTCTACCAAAGACCGGGCAGAGGATAAAGGCTTTCGTGGCATTGGACGGCTTGGCGGCATTTCATCTTGCAAAACACTGAAATTCTCTTGTTCTGTTCGAGGAGAGGAAACCGTTTCTACCTGCGTGTGGGATGCCAAACTAGTTCGCGATATTTTGGTGGATGCACAAAGAAATCCTTCTGCCAGTGAACTTGTTGATATGGCTACGTCATACAGTCAAGATGTATGCGATGCTGATGACCACTTTTTCTTAGCAGAATTGATAGGTATTGAGAACTCTTCTGCGGAGCTTTTAGACGAAAAAAGAGTCCGGGAATATCTACAGTCTGTTGCACCGATACCTTATGCTACAGGATTTACATTTAAAAGCAAGATTTCCGAATTTGCCCAAGAACATGGATTTACGATTGATGAATATCAGGTGTTCATAAATGGAGATCGCCTTTTTAAGCCATATTCGAGAAAACTCTATGAGCCGCACAATCACTCAAAGAAAGCATATGATGAACTCTCCGATGTGGCCTTTAAGATTTTCAAAGACAGCAATGGTGAAGTTCTCGCATGGATGTGGTATGGAATCAGCAAATTTGAAAAACAGATCCCGGTTATAAATCCAATGCGGGGTATTCGTTTGCGTAAGGCCAATATCCAGATTGGGGATGAGAACACCTTCTCGACACACGGTTTTTATAAAGAACCTCGTGGATGCTTGTACTTTGTTGGAGAAGTTTTCGCTGTGGGGAAATATTTGATTCCTAATGCACGTCGGGATTATTTTAATTTGAACGATACCTGTCGTTTTTTTGAAAGCACCTTGCGTCCTTTGTTCTATGATACATTCTATACTATCTACCATCGTGCGAATGAATATAAAAAAGCGCTCCAAAGGCAAGCTGAATTACAGGTTACTCAACAGGAGCATTCTCAAAAGATGGCTAGTGGTCCATAAAATCTAAAAATTGCATAATAGTGGACGCCAT
>OFGA01001543.1_pt1 | contig 15642 bp, 15 predicted proteins | sample 1521471 | NCBI WGS metagenome assembly OFGA01 (sample SAMEA3504086, study PRJEB24116) | mouse gut metagenome | biome: mouse gut; feature: mouse-associated habitat; material: faeces | place: Denmark | collected 2011
GCGGCTGTTTTGACCGATACTTCAGGCGCGTCCCTTTTGAAAAATCGCCTGGAGTTCAATTCCGCCGTAACATAGCCCAGCTCCCAATCAGCCAAGGTATCAAGGACGTAAATGTAGACTGTGAACATAATACCCTCCATGTTCTTTTGTTTTATCTGCACCCTTATCTTATCACTTGATTGTTGACATCAGTATGGCAGCAATTTACAATGATATAAAAGCTCTTTGAAAGGCGGCCACCGGGTGAAGGTTGATAGACTTGTCAGCATTATTATGACACTCCTTGACAAAAAGCGTATGGGCGCACAGGAGTTGGCAGATATGTTTGAAGTTTCTCCGCGCACAATTTACCGTGACATAGATGCCATCAATTTAGCCGGCATCCCGATTCGTTCCATCTCAGGAGTTGGGGGCGGCTTTGAAATCATGCCGGAGTACAAGGTTGATAAAAAGATTTTTTCAACCTCTGATCTTTCCGCAATCTTGATGGGGCTTTCCAGTCTTTCCAGTTTGGTACGAGGAGATGAACTGTTAAACGCTCTCGCGAAGGTTAAAAGCTTTATCCCCTCTGAAAATACGATGGACATTGAAATAAAGGCAAACCAAATCCGCATAGATTTAAGCCCATGGATAGGCAATCGAAATATACAGCCATATTTAGAAATGATTCAAACCGCGTTACAGGATTGCAGACTGTTATCTTTCGAATACACGGCTCACAGAGGTAATAAAACTGTACGGACGGTTGAACCGCATCAGCTTGTATTGAAAAGCGGCCATTGGTATTTTTATGGGTACTGCTATCGCAGAACTGACTATCGCCTATTTCGGTTGTCCCGTATGTCCAACCTGAAAATGAAGCCGGATACTTTTGTTCCACGAAGTTATCAAAAACCAATTTTGGAGTTTGAGGAGCTTTTGACGGCGATGCAAACGGAAGTCAAAATTCGTATTCATAAATCTATACTGGATCGGGTGCTTGAATACTGCACATACGACAGCTTTACGCCAGATGGAGATGAGCATTACTTTGTGAATTTCCCATTTGTTGAAAACGAGTATTATTATGATATTCTCCTTGGATTTGGGGATAAATGCGAGTGCCTTGAACCACTGCATATCCGCGCAGAAATGAAGCGTAAAATACAGAACATAGCTGCTATGTATCGATAATTAGATTGATGGCCCAAGCCGTTTTTCTCTGTCTGCGGCTGGTTGTGTGGTCATACCCAAATCCAGAAATTCAAATCTGAAAACGTTTGATTCAAAACGATTTCCGGCGTTTTTGCTGTGACTTTACATTCTTTGCTTTATGCTTGTATAGGTTTGACATCACTGAGCAGTCCAATGTCCTGTAAGCATTATGCTATAGCCATCCCCAATAGGATATTTTTGAATATCTCCAGAATATTCGGCGAGAAATTGATCTACGGCTGCTTTAACACCCTTGTACTCACCTGCGTCATAAAGTGAATAGTAATCGTGTACCAAAATGACTCCATGCTCGGTCATTTTATTCTGAAAGAAGCGCAGTCCCTGGTATGTAGGTTCGTAGAGGTCCAGATCCAGATTGACAAAACAGAACTTGCTATTTACTTCTCTTGCTGTCGCAGGGAAATATCCTTTATATACACGGCACTGCTCCGGATAAGGCATTTTCCCCATTACCAAGTCTACTGAGGTATCCGCATAGTAGCTCTGCGACTGAGCAGTAGAAAACGAACGTTTTTTATCTTCGAGCATTTCATCGGGATGAAAGCCCTGAAATGTATCAAACAGATGTAGAACTCGGTTTGGAAAGAATTGATTGATCCATTTGGCAAACTCTCCTTGGAACACCCCCGCCTCTGCTACATCTGCGTCTTTCTCATGGCTATCCAAAATATCGGCAAGATTTTGCAAAAAGATCCGCCTGCTCTCCATAGGAGCCTGTGCGTAGGAGGTAATGATCTGATTTTCCGGTATACCGAGATGCCTGCATTGCTGAAAAATATCTTCAGCTCCTGTTGTAGATGCGATCACAACAGCGTCATAGCTGTACTCTGATATTGCCTTCTCAGGGGACAAGACCGGCAGGCCAAACAATTCAGCTTCATTCTCCTTGACGTAATTGCTGGTAAAAGCTACGATATCATTTGCAGGAGATAGTTTTTCATACAGCGCTTTTCCAAAATAGCCTGTTCCAAATATTATGATTTTCATCTTGTTCCCTCATTTGCAAATTTAATGCAGCGCTCAATTCCCTCTTGAATGCTCACCCTGGGGTACCACCCCAGTTGAGCTTCGGCCCTTCGAATATCTGCCCAAAAGGCATGCGGAATGGCGGTTGGCGGCTTATATTGCGAATGGTCAAACGACATATGAAACATTTGGGCCGTTTTCATTGCGATATCCAGTACCCGGATAGAATCACCTGAACCGACATTCAACACCGCATAAGACTGCGTATGCTCCAGAGACTTACAGATTGCCTGTGCCACATCTGAAACATGCACAAAATCATTTTGATTAAACGCGCCATTGAGCGCCGGCTGAACACCACGTTTAAGTGCATCGACAATGTATGGAATTAAGGAACCCGAGCGCTGGCCCTCGCCATAAACATAGAAGAACCTCAGCCAATGGACTGCAATACCGTTTTCCCTGCAAAACTCTCTTGACATCAAATGCAGCGTGTTCTTTGCCGCTTTGAACGGGTTTTCATAAGAAAGAGCGGCATCCTCTTGGACCATCCCAACCGGATTCAAATATTCCCAACAACTCCCAGCCATAATTAACCGTTTGATTTCCAGCGTTTTGCACAGCTGCAGAACACGAAATCCATATTCCAGGTTTTTCATGCTGGGTTGACTGCTGTAATCCGGAATCCCTTCCCAGGCCAAATGGACACAGAAGTCAAGATCGATCCCGGTCAACTCCCGCTCCAGTATATGGGGCTCTGTCAATGTCCCTAACACAATTCGCTCGTTTGTGTATGGAACAATCTCAGGCTTTGCTGTGCGCACAAGGGAAACAATTTCATAGCCAGATTCCCACAGCGCTCTCCTAACGTGCGTTCCAATAAACCCGGAAGCGCCAGTCAATAGAACTTTACTCACCTAAATTCTCCTGTCCAAATCAAAATACCTAATTGGGAGAAATGCCCAATATTCTGTTCAGTGACAAAACTCGAAAGCGTGTGTCAATTTTACAAGCTTCCTGTTCGATTTCATCAAAATAAACATCGTTTTCTACTAAGATGCAATTGGCCTTTTCATAGGAAATATTCGCTGGAGCAAGAACCGGATGTCCGGTTCCGGGAATAAACTTTCCTTGTTTAAACGGATTTTTGTCAACACAGCCGAGAATGCAATCTCCAGCCAAAAGGTTGCAGCACATAACACCTTTTCCTCCTGCCCCCCACAAATAAACTTTTTTTGCGCAGGAAGAGCCTTGCAAGGAGGTGTCCTCCTTGCACACATTATTTTTATAAATAATGTGTGTCAAAAACCGTTTCCGTACGGTATCATATGTCTCTCTTGTTTTACAAAATTCTCTCTTTATCCTACTTATGGTATCTAATCCGGCCGGAAGAATTTCAGAGGAAATGCGATTCTTTGTTGCTATCATAGAAAAATACTGACCATCAAAGCTTGGCACCATCTCCAACAAGGAAAAACCAGCCGCAGACAACAATCGTGCCATAAATTCGTCCGTAAAATAAGAACAATGCTCATAGCTGAAATCATAAAAGACTCTATGTTCGAGAATCCAATCCAATCGCGGCATTTCCAGATATAAAATGCCATTCTCAGGAAGTGCCTGGGCAAAGATTTGAAGCATCGCCAAAGGGTTTTCAATATGTTCAATCATATGACGGCTGATTAAAATGTCAATTGGGTCAGAGTATTTCTTTATATACGTCTCATCAAACAATGTACGGCGAATCATACAATTTTCCTGCGGCTTATTTGCGCTTGGGTCTACCCCAATACATGTCTTAGGTCTATAACCAGAAATTAGACGCAAAAACTCACCTGTGCCGCAGGCTACCTCCAAGACATGTTTCCCTGTGATTGTGGAAGCAGAGTTGATTTGTTTTGCGACATTCTCTAAATGTTGCCTGTAATATTCAGACGCACTGCGCTCTGCATGGTAACCACTTCCATAAATCACATTTTTGGCCTCAAACGCGCTGTTGAACACAAATCCACAGTGCTGGCACTGTGTCATATTTTGTGTGCCGCATCCGCTCTGCTTCGCCAAAATTTCACTGTCACACAACCAATTTTCAAAATATGGAATGTGATCTAATGTTATCAGCGAATCTAAATGTGAGTTCCCACAAATGGGACAAGCAGTCTTCATCATTTATCCTCTCTTCCTTTGAACTTACCTTAACTGTTTTGGAAAAATTGGCTTATCCGTTCCATACAATATTTTTGTGTGATAACGGTCCGCAAGGCAGGTACGATAAACTGTGGACCGGCTGCGGGTTGTCACAAAAAAGTCCGCAGCTCTCATCAGCAGGCGCTCATCCAAGTTTTCTCCCACTTGCAGGGTGACATAACTATCAAGTCCCTCATACTGTGACAAAATTGCCTCAATAGCCTGGATGTGCTGAGCCTCAGAGTCCTCTTGGGGCAGATAAATCAACAATTCGGTCTTGGGCCGAGCTTCAGAAAAATACTGATGCAGCACGTCTGGATAAACCGGGTGTGGTTCCTTGACATCTGGTATAAACAAGACCACAGAGCGGTCTGAAAACAGGCCACCCGCGCCGTCCTCGGGGGGGGGCAGTTGTCCGCTTCAGGAAGATACTTTTGCACGAACTGCTCCACAGGAAGCAGAAAATCGTCCCGCCGCTTTTCTTTTACCTCATTGCTCCAATCCCACCACGCAATTTTCTGAAGTCCATCAATTATGTTGTCATCAAAACGATAGCGAATGACCTTCGCCGGATTTCCACCGACAATCGCGTAGGGCGGCACATCCTTTGTCACCACCGATCCGGCCGCCACTACACTGCCGTTGTGAAGCGTAACGCCTGCCATGATGGTGACGCCGTATCCAACCCACACATCGTTTTGAATTACGATGGACCCCTTGCGAGGGGCTTTCATAAATTGCCGTGTGCTGGAGATGCCAGGAATCACGCCTTGAAACACTGCGGTATAGTCATGATTTAGATCAATCATAAATACAATCCCGCTTGCCAAGGAGCAGGACTTTCCAATTGCGATGCAATGCCGGCCTTCGTGGGGTGGAAAATTCACTCCGCTCTGTATCTCTCCGCCATCCATATAGCTCTCACTGTCAATAGATAATAAAGGAAACCCATTTAAGTCTCCTTCAGCAGTAATCGCGGCCTGACAATACTCACGGTTATACCATTTGATTTGAATAGGCAGAATCATAACGACACGTTCCTTTTTGCGCATTAAAAATCACGAAAGCCGGATGCTGCTCACATCAAACGACCTCAATTGCTCAATAACTTGACTTTTGGAATACAAATATCCATTGTTACCGTTCCAAAGCGAGGCATATTTGCTTTTTGCATAGGATATTACCGGGATTTTACCGGGAATTTCGTTGCTGAACTGGATATGAAATACCTTTTGGGCCAACTCTGCGGCAGAGATCGGCTCTGTCGCCAGATGGATCAGCGGAATATCATATTGGATAATTTTCTGTAGATCTTCTTTCAGGCAGCTTAAATCGTAATAAGCATATTGACTGCGGCTGTCTGTAAAGCGAAGACTTGTACATTGGTGTTCCTCCAGCAGCTGGCGCAGCCGAGCAATGCTGTCTCCCTCTAAACCGGCCACAAGCGACCACAGACCGTTTCGACCCACTTGATAGCAGGAATCCAGCAGCTTTGACTCCGCTGGTGTAGCATGTACTTTTAACTCCAGAAATTCCTGATCAGAAAACATTCTCGGTATTTTAAAGACCAGGTCAAATATAAAATTCTTCCGCAGACCCTTTCCGAAGATTCCGGGCAGACGGACAATTGCCGCATCAGGGAACCGCTGGCGGACAAATTTCTCCATTTTAATGCGGTGAAGCGCATAGGGGAACATTCCATCCTCCAACAACTCAACATCTTCATCCCGTTCTGCTCCGTCTGGTATTACGTCAATGGTCGAAATCAGCACCAGCTTTTGGCATTGGACCTGAGATAAATGCTCCATCAGTTCAGAAATGGTTTGCCAATCCTGTTCCGGAAACTGGTTTGCCAGGGTCTTATAGCCCGGTACACCGGCGCACACAAGGAGATCAAAGCTTTTCCCTGCAAGCTCTCCACTGTTCTTGGAGTTAAAGCGAAATTCATACTGCGGTCCATCTAAATTCTGCCCCACAAAGCCTGTATAACCGATCAGTCCATTCATTGCATTACCCCACAAAGTTTACACTCATATCGTTTGTCGGATTTAAAAAATCCTCAATGGCCACATTGATCTGCATGTTTTTGCAAATGGAATGGCATGTCTGCGGATCAAGCCTGGCCTCCAATGCCAGGCATCGTTCACTGTTCCAAATCTCCTCTATTGTGTTTTGATAGATGTTTCCAATTGACATCTCTTCACTGCCGCGCATATTTTTGCAGAATGCAACATTTCCGGTGGCGGTAATAGCGATTTGATAGCAGTGCGCATAGCACCTCTGGGGATATGCGCGGTCCTTTTGATTTTGCGTAAACCCGGCCATCAGGAGTTTTGTGTTGGTTCCGCGCAAAATGTTTTCTGTCTCCTGGATGACCTCCTGATAATCCGCTGCCTGTAAAATCGGATAATTATCATCCCGGCAATCCGGCGCCGCCTGAATATAATCAATTTTGCTCTTGCGCAAAATCTCTGCAAGCTGTGGAAGGGTATGGTAATTATCCAGGTCCAACAGCATTCTTACACCGATATTTACCACAGCTCCAGATTGCTGGCGCTGCTCACCCAGCATATAGACATTTTCAATCACGCGGTCAAAATCGTCTTTCCCCTGTATTTTTTGGTACAGCTCCCGGCTTCCCGCTCCCACAGAAATACGAATCCAGTTCAGGTGAGGAAGAAGCTCTTGATTTTTTTGCAGCAGTGCACCATTCGTCATCAGTCCGGTATGAATTCCAAGGTCATGGGTATATGCCAAAATAGAGTAGAAGTCCTTGTGAACCAGAGGCTCCCCGCCGCCAGTAAAAGAAATTCCCTTCATACCCATAGACTTCATCTGCTTGATTGCCCTTAAAATCACAGGTGTCTCCAGAGATGTTTTGTGCTCCTCACGCATCTCCTTGACTACACAGAAATAGCAATCATGATTACACAAGTTTGTCAAATCTATTTCGCATGTTATTGGAAAGGGACGCTTCCCATTCCGCAGAGCGATCAGATGTTCCGGATGAAACATCAACTTTTGCCGAAAATCAAAATTTTTTAATTCCATGTTACGACTCCTAATACCACACTCAGCAGTTCTCCCCAAAAACGAAGGGGCTGTCAATTTGGGAGAAGGGGGGCAGTGCGGCGTCTTTTTCGGTGATAATCGGTGTAACCGCTCCAAAATCAATTCCCAGGCTGTCCCAGCGAACCCCAGCGTCGTACTCCGGCATATATTGGGAGCCCAGCTGATAGAGCACCCGAGTATTCTCCCGCAGAATCAGGTGGGCGTTGGCAATGCCCTCCGGGATGTAGAGCAGCTTTTCCTCCTCCTGACACATGTTGATGCAGAGCACCTTGCCATAGGCGGGCGACCCCTTCCGCAGGTCCAGCGAGTAATTGTTCCACTCCCCCTGGAGGCAGTAGTACAGCTTATACTGGGTGTACGGCGGCCGCTGGTAGTGAAAGCCCCGGATGACATTTTTGTGCAGGTTGGTCGTAATCATGGTTTCCCCAAAATCGCAGGGCAGTCCCTTCTCCTGAAATGTTGGCTTATGAAAGGTCTTCAGGTTGTTCCCGCGCTGGTCCCGATGGCAGTGCGGCTGGACAATGTACAGCCCGGGTATCTCGCTCTCTGTAAAGGCAAACGGCATTGCTTACCCCTCCCATTCCGGCGCGAAGGTTTGACCGCGCTGGTCAAAGGATTCCTTCTTGTTCCAGTTGGCCGCGGAGGCCTGGTAGCAGTTCCGGCAGGCCATGCACATCTCCTGAGTATTCACTGAGGCGCGAAATGCCTGATACTCCGGAGAATTCCACATTTCGTCAAATGTTTCATAGTCCCCCACCCGGAACAGCTTAACCGGCGTGGACATACAGCTGCGTATGTAACCGTCGGACCCCAGGAAGAAATCACGCCAGCCCACATAACAGTCCTTGTGCGGTGCGTCTCCGGCAATATCCTCCCCCTGAAGGTGCGGCAGCTTTACGGCGATGCCCAGTTCCTCTCCCAATACCCGGGCCTGGTCATAGACAATCCGGAGTTCATCTGCTCTTCCCTCCATGGACTCCTCTCCCATAATGTCGTCAAACACAGTCAGATAGACACCCTTTACCTCTTGAATTCCCATTCTTTTTGCCAGCCGCACATAGTCGGGAAAGCTGCGGAAATTCGACTCCATCAAGGTCATCACAAAGCTGATATAGGGATATTCCACCCCCAGCTCCCGCTTTTTCGCTGCAATTCCGGCCACGTCCGCAAGAATCGTATCAAAGTCTGCTCCGCAACGGATAGAATTGTTGGTCTCTGCGTCTGCTCCGTCCAGACTAACCGTCAGCAGGTCAACCTGATAGCGGAAAATGTCCTCTGTGAGCGCTTTCAGCCTGGTGCCGTTGGTGCAGAAGAAAATTCTAAGTCCATGGCTGTGGGCCCAGGCCAGGAAGTCAGAAAACTCGGGGTGAAGGGTTGGCTCCCCCCATCCCAGCAGCGTCACTTCCTCGATTTTATCGGCAATTGGCTCAAAAATGGACAGCCATTTTTTCTGAAATACCGTGGGAGTAAACTCCGCGGCAGTGCGCCCGCACATTTTGCAGCGGATGTTGCAGGCGTTGGTCATCTCCAGCACAAGGCGTCTGGGACAGGAGCGAAGCTGTACAGCCCCGGCCAAGGCCTCCTGTTCGTTTAACGTACTGTTTTCCTTTTGAAGAGGGGTAAGCGGTCGGGTTTCTTTAAGATCCAGCCGTCTGGCTCGAATAATACTCATACAGCTCCCTCACTTTTCTTGAAGTAGGACACCAGCATATGGATTGCTGTCATATGCAGATCCTCCACCTTCTCATATTCATTACAGACAACATGCAGACAGACATCAGACAATTTTTTCAGCTGCCCGCCTGAAAATCCGGTCATGCTTAGGATCACCGCTTTTTTCTCCCGGGCATAAGTACAGGCGTTTACCACATTGGGCGAGTTTCCACTGGCCGAGATCGCCAGGATTACGTCTCCTTCCAGCAGGTCCATATTTTTTAGCTGCTCCTGAAAAACACAATCAAAGCCAACATCGTTGGCATACGCTGTCACTGTGGACATATTGTCACAGATCGACAGGATCTGAAAACGTCCGTTTTCTCCCCGGGTCACGTTCTTCCCCAGATCACAGGCAATGTGGTTTGCATGGGAGGCACTCCCTCCATTGCCGAAAACAAAGATTCGTCTGTGCTCCGCTCTAGCCTTTTTCAGCTGCTCAATCATTTGGCTGACAGCCTCTAAATCAAACTCCTGCTCCAGAGAAAGTAAAGAGTCCATATAGCTGCGTAAGTATTGGTTTGCCATGATCCTGCTCCCCCCTTATCATATATGTTTACGGCAGCTGCTCCGCAAGCAAAAACAGGCTGTGCTGCTCGTCCACCATGAAGCAGCGGCATCCAACAGCCTCACCAGCTGCAATATCCCGCTCATCATCCCCGATCAGATAGCACCGTGTCAAATCCAGCGAATATTTCTTCTGCGCCTGGTAGAGCATTCCAGGTTTCGGTTTTCTGCATTCACAGCCTTCATTCCAGCCATGGGGACACAGAAAAATATCATCGATCTCACCGCCGCTCTCTCTCAGCTCGTTCTGCATTTTCAAGTGAATATCTACCAGTGTCTCGATGGTCAGCTTGTTTCGTGCGATGCCGGGCTGATTTGTTACCAAATAGAGGGAGTAGCCCTTGCGCTTCAGCAGATGTATCGCCTGTCTGGCCCCCTCCAGCCAGACAAATTCCTCTGGCGCTGTGATGTACTCCGCCTTTGGAGGCCGACAGTTCAGGGTGCCGTCCCGGTCCAGAAAAACCACCTTTTTCGGCCGGAAAAACTCCCTGGTCACTTCAATCCTGGACCAGCCGCCTACACTGTAATAGCGGTGGGCGGTGATATAGGCGCCCATCTTTTTCTCTGTCACCAGCACAGGATATAGTGTCTGTTCAAAGCTGATATTTCCCTCTGGTAGGCTGTCCATCAAACTGCTTTCCATTAGGATATATCCGATATCCACCCCATGCAAATCCGGCGTCTCGCGCTTCTTGTCATAGCAGGTAACAATTCCGTCTGAAACCCGCAGATTATCTCTTGTATAACCGTCCTGATTGTCATAAACCGTAATCTGAAGGGGCAGATGCGCGTTTTCATATTGAGACACCGCTCTATTCCATTGAATCGGACAGTAGTTGTCACAGTATAGCAGCAAAATATGCTCTTTCAGAAGAGGGCGGGCTAATTTCAAGCGACTGCCAGTTTCCCACTCCACTGGCGTGACTTGATATTGGATATGTACTCCCAAGGCGCTGCCATCGCCAAAATAATCCATAATCTTCTCAGGCAAATACCCCAGCAGCAGTAAAATATCCCGGATACCAAAGCCCTTAATTTGTTCGATCAAGTGTTCCAAAAAGGGCTTCCCTTCAAATGGATACATCGCCTTTGGAGCCGTGTCACTAAAGGGCCGCAGTCTGGTCCCTCTGCCCCCAGCCAGAATTACGGCCTGTTGTATCTCTACCACTGAGTCCTCCTATTTCTCAATTAAATACACATATTCCCAAATATTCATCCGCTGGACTGCCTGCTCCGGATTTTCACAGAGATTCGAGGCCCTCAGGCCGTTTTTCAGCACCTCCAGCGTCTCCTGCGGAATGCTTTGCATGCAATTTACCTGCTGCACCCGCTTCACCTGCATCAGATTTAGGCACTGGTGAAAAACTGCTTCGGAGATTTGCAGCGGCATATCACCATCCACGGACTGCTGAATGCCCAGCAGATTCAGGAATGCCACAGCACTGGCTGTATTGCGAAGCTTTACCAGCAGCTTCCCGCCCTTTCGCAGGCAGCGGAACAGATTTTCTGTCACACGCAAGGGCTCTGGATAGGTATTCACAGGCTCGCCGAGTAAAATGATGTCAAAGCTTTCCTCCCGATAGTGCTCCGCCAAAAAGTCGATTCGGTCACATATCGTCCGTTCTTCCGTCACAAATTGCAAGTCGTGGAAATATTTTGCTTTGGTGGTAAATGCGCTGGAGGTACAGTTTAAAATTCCCTTGGCGCGCAGCATATTTCGCGCCTGCAAAACGGGTGTTCCACACCGAGGATCTACGCACAGGATATCTGGACAATCTGGATACTCACTCGTCTGTTCCAGCAGCCGCATCATAGGAATCTCAAAATTGTTGATATCTTCCCAGGCATCGATTCCGTGGTATTTTTCCTGATAGTTCTTTCGTCCCAAGTTTATAGATGCCTGAAACTGTTCTGGATCCTTGTCCTCCAGATTTCTGAAATCGTGATCATGGTAGACGTAGGTATCACCGCACAGCATCAATTTATATCCAGCGCGGCGAATGCGGGTCGAGATGTCATCATCCCCAAAGTCGTGGTAAAAGCCCATATCCATCACACCGACGGTATCACATACTTCGCGCTTTACCATCAGTATAATGCTGATAATCCGCATACGCTCCTGCCACTTCCTTGGGTCAGAGCAGTTGAATTGGGCAGCCTTTTTCTGCATATCCTCAAAATTTGTCGCCTTGATCTCTACCTCCTGTAAATTAGAGATATGAGAGCTGACTGGGCAGACAAACCCAATAGTGGGATCGCTTTGCATACAGTACAGCAGATTGTCTATCCAATTCTTGGTAACATATACATCATTGGAAACTGAGACAAAATACTCTGTATGAAAATACCGCATAGCTAAAGCCAACGCGTAGCTAAGTCCCACATTGTGTGTGATTCTCCACACAGTAGTTTTCTGATAGGGCACATTTTGAAAATACGACAGGGTCTCATCACTGGAGCCGTTGTCTACAAGCAGCAGCTCATAATCAATTCCTTGCGTATATTTCAAAATGCTCTCTACGCACCGCTTTGTCTTTTCAAGCCTGTTATAGGCTACTACCAGTATAGTAATCAGCGAAGAACTGACTGTATTGCAGTTTCGATAGGCAATCTGTCTGGCATCAAACAGGGTTGATGCGTTTGCCGGAGGGTTCATCTGGCCAGTGTCTATCTGTAACGTGGGATTTTCCAATGTGTATTCCTCCAACCCTTTACCGAACATAAATAATTTTACTGCCTTCCGGGTCCAACGCCACTTTCTGCTCCCGATATTGGCTCAGGGCCTCTCGGACGGATTGCCGGCGATTTTCTGGCACATACAGCATCATAAAGCCGCCGCCGCCAGCGCCCAGAATTTTACCGCCCAACGCCCCAGCTTTTCGTGCAGCCGCATATATTTCGTCAATCCGTGGGTCGGAAATACCACTGGCCAACTGTTTTTTTAGCTTCCATGCCTCATCCAGCAGCGCTCCGAACTCATTCAGGGCATTTTTTTGTAAAAGCCGCTCCGCGTCATAGGACATTCCCACCATACGGTCCAGGGTCTCCATTTTTTGGGGAATATGTTCCCGCTGCTCCTTTAAAATGTGAGAAGAGATGTGGGTCATATTGGTGTAGAAAAACATCAAATTCTCCTGAAGCGCCTGCTTAACCTGAGGCCGGCAAATAAGCGGATTGACAAAGACACTCTCATCCGCATTAAAGCGATAATGGTGAAATCCGCCATAAGCTGTTGCATACTGGTCCTGCTTGCCGATTGGATTTTTCAGGCGGTCGATTTCAATTTCACACGCCTTCTGCGCCAGAAATTCTGCTGAAACAGCCTGCCCCTGATAGGCGAAAAGTGCGTTCAGCACACCTACAGCCAGCGCACTGGAGGAGGCCAGCCCAACACCGGCGGAACCCAGCGGAATGTCTCCCATATAGACAATCTCGATTCCCTTTTCAACACCAGCGATTTTCAGGGCCTCTCGGATGATATTGTGTTCAATTTGGTCCACACAGTCCACGATTTCTGTTTTGGAATAGCTTATTCGGATCTGGTCATCAAATTTTTTGTTGACAGTAATGTAAATATACATGTCAATGGCGGTGCTCAAAGCTGCACCGTAACCGCTGGCACTGTTACGATAGTAGTCGCCCAAATCGCTGCCGCCACCGAAAAAAGACGCCCGCAGAGGAGTTCTGGATATAATCACTGCGCCAGCCCTCCGATCACGGGGGCCTCCAGCCCCTCAATGAGATAGGCCACCTTCTGATAGACCGGGCTCTGCTTGATGGCCGCCACCGCGGGGTCGCCGGGTTTAAAGGCGGAAAGCATGGACCGGACCTTATCCGCCAGGTCCAACAATTCCTGGGAGGGCGCTGAGGCTTGGATCTCCGGGGTATGCTTGGTCAGGAACTCCACCATATCCTTCATACCCTCGCAGGTGGACAGCCCCTCTCGCAAACAGCGGACATATCCCACAGCATCTCCTGCGTCCAGGGCCTCAAAGGCCTGAGCGCAGTGCCAGCCAAATCGGTGCATGGCGGGGAGGACAAACATATTTTCAGGCTGGAGCAGTTGGGGGGAATAGCACAGGGTCAGATACCTCCGCTCTACCGCCGCAAATCTTCGGGCCAGGTCCATGCCCATGGTCTCATCCTCCCAACCGCACACCTTTACCGCAGTCAGGAACAGCCCCCGAACCCAGGTGAGAGACTGTAGGGTGGAAATTTCGCCCACGCGCCTTGTCAGCTCCAGCAGCTCCTCTTTGTCCTCGGCCAGGCGGAACGCCAGGTCGTCCATCCGCTCTATCGCCAAGGGCTTGTCCGGAAGCGGGAACGCCGTCCCCGCCTTGATCGCGTGAGCCAGAGCGCAGGCGGGCAGTTCCGACAGATTTTCCACCTTGTTCAGCAGACCTGCAATCTCCTCCGGGTCCTCCGACTGCAAAATAGCGGCGGCGGCGCCAAGAACGCACGTTTCCGCCAAAGGGAGGTACATGGTATAGCCGCGGCGGCAGAAGGTATCGTCCCGATCCTCCGAATTTTGATAGGAGCTGGAGAACGTAAGCGCGCCGATCTCCAAAAACGTTTTCTTTCGGTCCGCCCCGGACTGTTTGTCCGGGCGGGGAGCGGTGATGCCCTCCCAGACGGCCTTGACCAGACCGGAGATATCCGCATGGCTCCGAAAATGGATCATGTGCAGAGTCTCCTGGAGGTTTTTGGTCCAAGTTGTATCCAGCGTGTCAAGCTGCAGGCTCTCCAGAGCCTGTACAGCGGCCTCCGGCTTCTCCACGCCAAAATAGCCGCGGGCCAAGATGATTTTTAGAGATTCCCGGTGCAGCGGTTCAGTAGATAACAGCGAGCCGTAGATTTGGCAGGCGATATCTCCCCGCCCGGCCTCAAAATCCTTGTGGGCGTTCAAGCCCCGTTCACACCAGCGGACGCAATCCTCAAATTGCTCCTTTTCCAAATAGTAGGTTGCGATGTTAAGGGAGGCGTCTATCAGAATGAAAAAGGAGTTGGGAAACCACTCCTCGGCCTCCTGAAGCCACCGTTCCAGCTCAGGGAGCTTATGAGCCCGGGCATAGGCAATGGCGTAGCGAAAGATGGAGGGCCCCATCATCTCCCATTTTTCCCGCTTTTCCTCCACCAGCTCCATCGCGCGGCGCAGGAAGTCATAGTAGTCCGGCTCTCCCTGTCCGCTTTCGATAAGCTGGAGAAGGGTGACGATGTTGTCTGGATCGCGCTCCAGCTTCTCCCGCAGGAGTTTCATGTTGCGCTCCTGCTTTTTCTGCACCAGCTCCTGGTCCACCGTCACATAGCCGTCATGGTGGATCAGCGTATTCTGAAGCGCCAAGGCCCGCATATCTGTAAGCGTCCACGCCTCATGGATGGCTCCGGTATAGCGAATCCCTGTACTCATACGCAGCAGCCGCCAGGCCATGAACACACCATAACTCTTGGTGAAGTCATAGCTGTGGTAATTGCGCTCAGTCAAAGCGCAGACATCCCAGTCCTTGCAGCGGTCGGTGGTAAGGAAATTGACCAGATCGGAGACATCCTCGTCCAGCCACTCGTCCGCATCCAGCGTCAGAAACCAGGCCCCGGTGCTGCGGTCCATCACGGCGTTCCGGGCGGCGGAAAAATCATTGATCCAGGGAAAATCGAACAGAATATCCGCATATTTTTCCGCAATCTCCCGGCTGCCGTCGTCAGATCCGGTGTCAGCCATCACCAGCTCACAGGGGACGGCTTCCCGCAGGGGCTGGAGAGATTTTAAGCACCGCTCCAGACAGCGGATCTCGTTCTTAAAAATGATTCCGATGGACAGAACAGGCGTTTGCTCTTTCACAATTTTCTCTCCTTTTCCGGGCGGATGATATCCGCCCCTACAGAGCTGAGGCTGTAGGGGCGCATATCATGCGCCCGCTGGTTAAA
>OFGA01001544.1_pt1 | contig 15638 bp, 18 predicted proteins | sample 1521471 | NCBI WGS metagenome assembly OFGA01 (sample SAMEA3504086, study PRJEB24116) | mouse gut metagenome | biome: mouse gut; feature: mouse-associated habitat; material: faeces | place: Denmark | collected 2011
GCCGGTGCCCACCATGAAGCCCAGCGCGCCCAGGATCATCAGCACGGGGTAGATCAGGTTGACTGCCGCAAAGGGGGTCTTGCCCACGAAGTTTGAGACGAATATACCGTCCACCACGCCGTAGATGGACGTAAAGATCATCATCACAATGGACGGCAGGGTGAAGCGCAGCAGCTTGCTGTAGGTAAAATGATCGGACAGCTGGATCCTCACGGGGAACGGACCTCCTCTCTCTCAGACAGGTTTTTGTCAATGGCCTCCCGGAACCGGGAGAAGAAGAACTCCGCCGCCTCCACGAAGGAGGGACCGTACCGGGCCACTGTCTCCTCCATGGCCCGGTCCTCGGCCGCGCAGAGCTCGCCCAGGGCCTCCTTTGCGCAGGCCCGTCCCGCCTCGGTCAGACAGATCTGGCGCTGGCGGGGCTGGTCCGGCATGGCCTCCAGGGTGACATAGCCCGCCGCCTGGCAGGCCTTGACAGCGGTGTTCACAGAGGTCTTCGGGAATCCCCAGGCTTCGCAGATCTGCTTCTGGGAGTGGGGCAGACCGTCGTCCAGGGCGTAGAGCAGGTCCAGGACGTGCCATGTGACGTGGGTGCGCTTTGCCCAGCGGTAATATGCGCGGTCTGCGGCACGGGAGGCGGCCAGCAGCCGCCGGCTCCATGCGCGGTATTGGTCCATAGGGCTCCTCCTTTGCGGTACGGATTCGTACTGAACAGCATGAGCGGTATTATAGTACGATTTCGTACCAAAGTCAAGGGAAGATTTATGAGGCCGGGCAGGCCTGTTGTTTATGGTATGCAGAGACCCCTGGCCGCGTTTCGCGGCCAGGGGTCTGGTTGCAGGGACAGAGGGTCAATCAAAAGTAACGCTGCCGGCAATGGCCTGGAACAGGGCGTCCCCCGCGTCACCGAAGTCCTCGTGGAGGTAAAAATTGATTTCAACGATCGTATCTCCGTTCTGAATCATCAGGAAGCTGTTGTTGAAGTAGTTGCCGCTGCTGAGCTCCTCCAGGCCATAGCCCTCCAGAGCGGCCCGGCCGCAGACCTCCGCGTCCTGAATCTCATAGCCTGCGCTTTGCAGCGCCCCGGCGATATCCGACAGGCCGCTCTCGCCGTCCGCCTCATAGGTGTAGACATACATAGCGGCCATATCCCATGGGTTTTCATCGTCATAGGGGGAGTAGAGGGACAGCTGAAAGCCGTCCTCCCCGGCCTCGCTCTCCACGTCCCAGATGAAGGGGTAGGAGAAGCGCATCCCCTGCTCCTCCAGACGGTATTCCGTCATGACAGGGAGAGGGAAGGAGGGCTCCCGGGTCATTGCCTGCTCCAGCTCCTCCATGGTCAGGGTGATGGAGCACTGGGGGCCGGTGTCCGCCAAAATTTTCCCGGCCAGCAGCTGGGTGACGGGCGCCAGGGCCGCGAAGTGGTCCGCACCCTCGATGATGTAACAGCTGATCTGACTGTTCTTTGAGGTCTTCTCTATGTTGCGCAGATTGTCGGCGTTTCCGTCGCTGCCCTCAATGAGGAAGGTGGGGGAGTGTACGTCGTCCAGCCAGTGGATGGGGGAGCGCATGGTGAACTCGTCCTCATTCTCCGTATCGAAGGTGAACTGGCTGTTGTTGTGGTACTTCACCTCGTCCACCGCGCCGTAGCAGAAGACCGCCCGGAACTTGTCCGTGTACTCGGAGGCCAGAAGCGCCCTGGTAGCGCCGGTGCTGTGGCCGCCCAGGTAGATGCGGTCCGGATCCACATAGGGCAGGGAGGCGGCATACTCGTAAGCGGAGACGATATCGTCCACCTCGCCGAAGAGGGCCTCATAATGGCCGGGATTGCCGTTTCCGCCCCGGAACGAGGGGTACATGGTCAGGACACCCGCCTGCCAGAAGGCGGAGCCGGTCTGGTCATTGTCCCAGGCCGGATAGCACCAGGGGAAGTCGTCGATGCCATTGCCCCAGCCGCCTACCACCCAGATGATCAGAGGGTGCTTTTCCCCGTCGCCTGGGTCGCTGGACACATAGGCCGCCAGGTCGCCCACCTTGGAGGAGTAGGAGACCAGGTCGAAGAGGCCCTCCGGAGGCTCCGGGACGGCATCGCTGTCGTTCTCCTGCCTGGCCAGGGTGGTGGTGAACGCGTCATGGGCCTCGGCGAAGCTGCCGTAGCTCTCTACCAGGGCCTGGGCGGAAGCATTGTTCATCAGGAGATTTTTCTTGGGAGAAGAGGTCTGCTCCCGGGCGCTCTCGTCCCCGGAGCTCTCCTCCCCGGAGGACTGCCGGGACGCGCTTTCTCCCGAGGGGCTTTTGCTTTCCCCGGGCTGGGAGGAAGCGCAGGAGGCTGTGGCGAAAATAGTCGCCGTGGTCAGGAAAAGCGCAAAGGCTTTTCGGATTGAGATTGCTTTCATGAGAATTACCTTCCTTTTCTTCTAAGTTTCAGTTCTCTTATGAGCCAATATTATACCACTTAATCCAAAAGAATGGAAGACGGGGACATATAATGATACTGCTAGTGAATGCCGTTGACTTTTCAACGTATAAGACATAAGATTGAATAAAACACTGATGTCAAGACCTGTACGGGAAAAGAGTCCTTATGGGAATCTATCTATATCCGGGAAACAGCGGATTTCAGAGAATCATAAACAGTGAATATGTGGACAAAACAGGATTGATTGACCGAATCGCGCCATAAGCGGGACAGGGAGGATAAAGAAACCATGAAAAACCAGGACAAGACCGAGCTCTTCGAGAAGATGGCAGTACCCGCAGCGGTAAGGCAGCTTATCATACCCACGATTATCAGTTCCCTGATTACCATCATCTATAACCTGGCGGACACCTATTTTGTGGGCATGCTCAACGATTCTCTACAGAATGCCGCCGTCACTCTGGTGGCGCCGCTGATGCTGGCCTTCAACGCTGTGAACAACCTGTTCGGAGCGGGCACCAGCAGCATGATGAGCCGTGCGCTGGGGCGGCATGAGCATGACATGGTGAAGCGCTGCTCCGTAATCGGATTTTACTGTACGGTATTTTGTTCTGCCATGTTTTCCCTGCTGAGCATCCTGTTCCGCCCTGGCCTGCTTGCCCTGCTGGGCGCGGAGGAAAGCACCATGGCTGCCACCGGCGCCTATATGCAGTGGACGGTCTGCTGCGGAGCCGTTCCGGCTATTCTGAACGTGGTCATGGCGTACATGGTCCGGTCAGAGGGAGCTACCTTCCATGCCAGTATCGGAACCATCAGCGGATGTGTCCTGAACATGATTCTGGATCCGATCTTCATCCTGCCCTGGGGCCTGGATATGGGAGCCGCGGGAGCCGGGCTTGCCACTTTCCTGGGCAATACGCTGGCCTGCTGCTATTTCTTCGTGCTGCTGTTCGTCCGGCGGGGAAAAACCTATGTGTCCGTATCGCCGAAGATGTTTTCCTTTGATAAAACCATCCTCCTGGGCATATTTGCGGTGGGAATCCCCGCCTGTATCCAGAATCTGCTGAACGTGACCAGCATGACCCTGCTGAACAATTTCGCCGCCTCTTTCGGCTCCGATGTGGTGGCTTCCATGGGGATAGCCCAGAAAATCAACATGGTGCCCCTGAACCTGTTCTTCGGCATGTTCCAGGGAATCCTTCCGCTGGTGGGCTATACCTACGCCAGCAGGAATTACCGGCGCATGAAGGAGACGGTCCTGTACAGCATGAAGCTGGGAATCTGCTGTGTGGCGGTGGTTTCAGTGGGATATCTGGTATTTGCGGGGGCGTTGGTGGGGATGTTCATGGATAATGAAGCAATCGTGGGTTATGGCAGCCATTTCCTGCGGGGCATGTGCCTGCAGCTCCCCTTTATGTGCGTGGACTTTCTGGCAGTAGGGGTGTTCCAGGCCACCGGCATGGGGAACAAGGCGCTGCTATTTGCTGTTCTGCGAAAGATTGTGTTCGAAATACCGGCACTCGTTATCCTGAATAAAATATTTCCTCTCTATGGGATGCCCTACGCCCAGGTCACGGCGGAAGTCCTTCTTGCCGGCATCGCCGGTTTCGTGCTGGTGAGGCTGTTCCGGAAGCTGGAGACGCGGATATGATTCTACCGTCCAGCTCCATTTTAAGGCATGCGTCTTGGAGAGAAGCGCCGTGGAAGTCAAACGCGTATTCGCGCAGTTCGCCAGGGGTATCTATTGGAGGGGGCATAAGACATAAGATTGAATAAAGTGATATCAAGTTCTGCATCGGGAAGGAGATTGCATGGGAATCTATTTCAATCCGGGAAACAGTGGATTTCAGAGAATCGTGAACAGCGAATATGTGGACAAGACAGGATTGATCCGCCTGATAAATGAGACAATCGGCACGGTAAATAACCTGACATGCGTCAGCAGGCTCCGCCCGTTCGGGAAATCCTTCGCGGCCCAGATGCTCTGTGCGTACTATGACTGCTCCTGCGATTCCCACAGCCTTTTTGACGATAAGGGGTGGCACAGAGGAAAGGGATTCCGCTGAAGGAAGTGCCGGATATGATTGTCGACGGGCTTCTGTATCTATTTTCCATACCTTTTCCATGCATCGCGCAAATTTTCATGGAAATCAGAAGCGTTATGGTGTAATATAGAAAGTAACTAAACTTTACCGGAAAGGAAGAATGATGAGATGAGATATTTATTTCAGGGAGATTCCATCACGGACTGCGGGAGAGGGGACTACGGGAACCCCTACGCCACAGGCTGCGGGTATCCGCGCCTGCTGGAGGCAGACCTGATGGCTCAGGACGGAGACTGCGAGGTGATGAACTGCGGCATCAGCGGCAACCGGGTGGTGGATCTGCTGGCCAGATGGAAGCGGGACTGCCTGAACCTGAAGCCGGATGTGATCACGATTCTGATTGGCGTCAACGATGTGTGGCATGAGTTCGGGAACCATGACGGGGTCAGCGTGCCGCTTTTCGAGGAAGTGTACCGGATTCTGCTGCGGGAGACCTTTGCCGCGCTGCCGCAGACGCGCCTCATCCTCATGGGCGCTTACGTGATGCCCGGCCCGGCCACCACGCCGGACTGGGATGTGTTCTCCGGCGAGGTGGCGGCCCGCAGGGAGGTGACGAGAAAGCTGGCGGAGGAGTTCGGACTGACTTACGTGGATTTGCAGGAGGCTTTTGATGAGGCCCAGAAGAAATTCCCGGCGCAGCGCTGGACCGGCGACGGCGTCCATCCCACTGCTGCGGGCCACGAGGTCATCGCCGTAGCCTGGAAGAAGGCGGCGGGAGTCTGAGACAAGCCCGCGGGCAGCAAGAGAGTGCCCGGGACGAAGGTGTGGCTGGGAGGGGGAAGCTCCAGGAAGCTGGTGGAGGGAATCTGGGGCTGAGACGGTAAACCGGCCGACAGCGGACGGTATCTGAAAGCAGGAAAGAAATCTGAGGCTGAGGCGGTAAACTGGCTGGAAGACAGCGGAAGGAAAAGAAATCATAACAGGAGGTATCAGGAGAAGGATGAAGATTTTAAAGGTGACGGACGAGGCATTCAAGAGATACGGCAGAGTGGTAGACAATGTAGATTTCACCGATTTGGTGGAGGAGCTAAAAAAGACCCCGGTTCCGGCGGATGTGGCCTACGAGCCCTCCGTGGAGGCGCTGGAAGCCCTGCCCGTGATGGAGGAACTGTCCAGAGTGGCCTACGGGGAGATGCCCATCCAGATCGGCTACTGCAACGGCCACAATACCAAGCTCAACGCCCTGGAGTACCACAGGGATTCCGAAATCAACGTGGCGGCAACGGACGCGGTGCTGATGCTGGGGCTGCTGGCGGACGTGGAGGCAGACCATACATACGACACGTCCAAGGTGGAGGCCTTCCTGGTGCCCGCCGGGACAGCGGTGGAGGTATATGCCACCTCCCTGCACTACGCGCCCTGCCATGTAGATGATGCGAGCGGCTTCCAGGTTGCCATCGTGCTGCCCAAAGGGACGAACTATCCCCTGAAAGAAGCCCATAAAAAGGTGGACGAGGCAAAGTCCGGCGCGGGCCTTTCCAACGAGGACGCCATGCTCACCGCCGTGAACAAATGGCTGATCGGCCACGCGGAAGGCGGACTGGACGAGGGGAGCTTCCTGGGACTGAAGGGCAGGAACCTGTGCCTTACGGAAGACTGAAGTGTGCACGGAATGAAGATTTTCTAAGCCCGCAAAGTACGCGGGACTAAGAAAATCTAAATCATTCCGGTAAGAATGCCAAGTGTAGGCATTCTTACGGACTTGCACCAGTTCATTAATTGTTTGTGCCGCCGTAGGCGGCATGACAGGAAGTAGGTTTTCGGCATATCCTGGAAGTGTGGGAAGAAGCAGTGTGCATTGTGTGTATATTGAAGAGACAGACAGGAGGGATTTACATGTTTTATATAGGAATAGATTTAGGAACGTCAGCCGTGAAGCTGCTGCTCATGGACAGCGAGGGGAAAATCGTGAACATCGTCTCCAGGGAATACCCCCTGTATTTCCCCCACCCCGGCTGGTCGGAGCAGAAGCCCCAGGACTGGTATGAACAGACCATCCTGGGAATCGAAGAACTGATTCAGGACGTGGACAAGGAGCAGGTTGCCGGCATCAGCTTCGGCGGCCAGATGCACGGCCTGGTGATCCTGGACGAAGACGATAATGTCATCCGTCCCGCCATCCTCTGGAATGACGGCAGGACAGGGGAGGAGACGGAATACCTGAATAATGTGATCGGCAGGGAGAAGCTGTCGGCGTACACCGCCAACATCGCTTTCGCGGGCTTTACCGCCCCCAAGCTCCTCTGGGTGAAGAACAGGGAGCCTGAGAATTTCGCCCGGATCGCCAAAATCATGCTGCCCAAGGACTATATCGCCTATAAGCTCACCGGCGTGCACTGCACGGATGTGTCGGACGCGTCCGGCATGCTGCTGTTCGATGTGAAGAACCGCAGATGGTCGGAAGAAATGTGCGATATCTGCGGCATCCGGGTGGGACAGCTTGCGAAATGCTACGAGAGCTATGAGGCCGTGGGTACCCTGCTGCCCCAGGTGGCGGCACAGCTTGGCCTCAGCCCTTCCGTGAAGGTGGCGGCCGGGGCCGGGGACAACGCGGCGGCGGCGGTGGGAACCGGAACCGTGGGAGACAATATGTGCAACATCTCCCTGGGCACCAGCGGCACCGTCTTCATCTCCTCGAAGCAGTTCGGCGTGGACAGATACAATGCCCTGCACTCCTTTGCCCATGCGGACGGCAGCTACCATCTCATGGGCTGCATGCTCAGCGCGGCTAGCTGCAACAAGTGGTGGATGGACGAGATCATCGGCACAAAGGATTACGCCGCCCAACAGCAGTCCATCGAGAAGCTGGGGGAGAACCATGTGTTCTTTCTGCCCTATCTCATGGGAGAGCGCTCGCCCCACAATGACCCGGAAGCCAGAGCTGTCTTCATCGGCATGAGCATGGACACCACCAGGGCGGACATGACCCAGGCCGTGCTGGAGGGCGTGGCCTTCGCCCTGCGGGACTCCCTGGAGGTGGCCAAGTCCCTGGGGATTGAGCTGAAGAGCACGAAGATCTGCGGCGGCGGCGCGAAGAGCCCCCTGTGGAAGAAAATCGTGGCCAATGTGCTGAACCTGAGGGTGGAAGTGCCGGAGAGCGAGGAGGGCCCCTCCATGGGCGGCGCCATGCTGGCGGCGGTGGCCTGCGGGGAGTATGCCAGTGTAGAGGAAATCGCCGCCAAGGTGGTGAAAGTGGTGGAGACCGTGGAACCGGAGGCGGAATTGGTGGCGAAATACGAGGAGCGGTATCAGCAGTTCAAGCGAATCTACCCGGCCTGTAAGCCCCTGTTCCGGTAGGCGAATATAAGGAGTAAGAGCCGGGGGAAACTGACTTCAGAGAGTCAGGGAGGCGGAAGCACGGGACGGCAGCAGACAGGAAAGGAGCGGAAGGGATGGCGAAAGCGTTCAATGTGACAGGAGCATGTATTCCGGAAGAACACTATATGGTCAGGCTCGACGAGAGGCTGCGGGAAATCAGGGAGCTGGTGGACGCAGGGAAGTATTTTTCTGTCAACAGGGCAAGACAATATGGGAAGACCACTGTCCTGATGGCCCTAGAGCGCTATCTGCAGAACGTGTATCGCGTGGTCCTGCTGGATTTCCAGACCTTTGACGCGGAAAAATTCCGCAGTGGCAGCGCCTTTGCAGCGGCTTTCGCAAAGTCCTTTCTGCGCGCTCTGAGGAGGGATAAGGAAGAAGGGAGCCAGGCGTTCCAGGCAGCCTTGTCCCGGCTGCAGGAATGCGCCCAGGGAGGAAGGGGCGAGTTCGCATTGATGGAGCTGTTCGAGGAGCTGAGCGATATCTGCGCTGCCGCTGACCGGCCCATAGTGCTGATGATTGACGAGGTGGACAGCGCGGCGGACAACCAGGTGTTCATGGATTTCCTTGCACAGCTGCGGGCGTACTATATCCGGCGTTCGCTGCAGCCCACTTTCCGCTCGGTGATTTTGGCCGGGGTGTGCGATGTAAAGAATCTGAGGAGGAAGCTTCGGCCCGAGGAGGAGCATAAGGTAAATAGTCCCTGGAATATAGCAACGGATTTCAAGATTGACATGAGCTTTTCACCCGGGGATATTGCGGGGATGCTGGAGGAGTATGATTCTGATTACGGAATCGGTATGGATATCGGGAGGATGGCCGATCTGATTCATGCGTATACTTCAGGATATCCGTTTCTCGTATCCCGGCTGTGTAAGCTGATGGATGAGGAAATCGGCGGGACGCAGGGCCGTGGCGCGCTGGAAAATAGTGTGAAGAAGAGGGCCTGGACGGAGGATGGATTCCAGAAGGCGGTGAGGGTGATTTTGTCGGAAAAAAACACGCTCTTTGAATCTCTGACAGGCGAGCTGACGGGATACCCCACCCTGAATGGGATGCTGCGCGCGCTGCTCTTCACCGGAAGAAGCATCGTATATAATGCGGACGACCCGGCGATGGATGCGGCTACCATGTTTGGATTCATCCGAAACCAATGCGGCGTGGCTGTCATCGCCAACCGTATCTTTGAGACGCGGCTTTATAATTATTACCTCTCCCTGGCCGAGATGCAGGGCCTGGAAATCTACAAGGCTTCTCTGCAGGACAGGAACCGGTTCATCGTGGACGGCCATTTGGACATGAGACTGGTTCTGGAGAGCTTCGCGATACATTTCAATGATTTGTACGGCGACAGGGGAGAGGCCTTTATTTCCTGCTCTATCTGAGGCCGATAATCAATGGGACAGGGAATTACTATGTGGAATCAAGGACGCGGGAGCTGAAGAGGACGGACATCATCGTGGGCTATCGCGGGGAACAATATGTGATAGAAATGAAGGTGTGGAGAGGCGAAGAATACAACAGGCGCGGTGAAGAACAGCTTGTGGATTATCTGGATGCCTATCACAAGGATAAGGGCTATATGGTCAGCTTCAATTTCAACAGAAAGAAGCAGATTGGAGTCCGTGAGATCGCGGTTGGCGGAAAGATATTGATAGAGGCCATCGTGTAAGGGCCGTGGGGCTTTATCGGGGAAGGGAGGCGCATCTGTCTATGGGAAGACCTGAGTATATTGCGTAGCACGGGCTATCGCAATTTTATAAAAAAGAGAAGATAAATTTGCTATAGCCGTGCTCTTTTCATGGCAGGAGAGGACTCGCCGGGCGAGGATTCGACTGTGGGAAAATACGCAATAAGGAGGGCGCGATGGGCTATAGGAGAGCAGAAGAGATTCTGCCGGCGGAAATCATAGAAATCATCCAGCGGTACGTGGACGGGGAGAATATCTACATCCCCAAAAAGGCCGGGAACAGAAGGCAGTGGGGCAGCGGCACCCCCATCAGGCAGGAGCTGCTGCACAGGAACCGGAATATCTACGCGGACTGGCTGCAGGGCGCGGGATGCGCGGAACTGGCGGGCAGATACTTCCTGTCGGAGAAAAGTATCCAGCGTATCGTGAAGGATATGAAATGTGAAATGCAATAAAAAAATATAGAGGAATACACGATACAGCCGGGGAGGAATCTCCGGCTGGTTTTCTAATGTCAAACAAAGAAAGGGGTTGAAATATAAGCATGGATAATGTATGATTTTGCAAAAGAAATAATACGGGGGAATAGTATGTACAATATTGGAATATGTGATGATGGAAAAAATACTTGTGCTGCAATTGAGGAAATGATATTGCAGTATGCTGAGAAGAACAAATTCAGAATGGATATTCAGGTATGGTACGCAGGAGAAGAGCTGTGCCAATATCTTGAACAGGGAGGTCATCTGGACATACTGTTTCTGGACATAGAGCTGATTAAGCTGACGGGGATAGAGGTGGGTGATTTTATCCGAAACGGGATGGAAAACAGAGGAATGCAGATTATTTATATTTCAGGGCATTCTGCATATGCGCAAAAGTTATTTAAGACTCAACCTATGGATTTCCTGGTCAAGCCAATCACTATGCAGCAGATAGAAGATTCTCTGGAACTGGCAATGAAGTTGACTGAGAGGAATTCGGAAAGGTTTGGATTCCAAAACGGTAGGGACTATTACTATATTTCATACGGAGACATTCTATATTTTGAGAGCAAGGGACGGAAAATAAAAATAGTAGCAGTGGGTGAGGAGGAAGAGTTTTACGGTGGAATCAGGGTTTTGGAGAAGAAACTGCCCAAAGAGTTTTTTGCGATTCACCATTCATTTGTGATAAATCAGGCTCATGTAGTACGATATGCCTATGAAACAGTGGAGATGGATAATAACACGATACTGTCAATCAGCAAAGCATATCGAAAACAGGTAAGAGAGAGGTTGTTAAAGGGATTATCATGACGGATTTCATTATTTGTGTTACCACAAACCTTTTCAGGATTTACATAATCAGCAGATTTATGCACATATTTTTGCAGGACAAAAATGAAAACGGCAGCAATCGGATGAGGCATGTGTTGGCATATGGGGGCTTTTTCATAGTCAATACGGCAACTTACCTGGCTTTTCATACGATGTGGGTCAATGTTGCCTGTAATATACTAGGAATCGGGCTGATTGCTCTGACATACACGAAATCGTTAAAGATGATTTTATTTGTGACCGCTTCCGTTTACATAATTAACATGGGATGCAGCATGGCAGCTATACTCCCATTTGTAGACTATAAGGACGGTATGGGATTCAATCAAATCTATGAAGTGCTGGATGTGTTTCTGGTGCTGGTCTGTGAGCAGATTACGGAAAAAATTGTGAATGCCCGGCGAAAGACAGAGAACATTCAGAACATCTCGTTTATTTTAGTGCCGCTGTGCAGCATCGGGATGATTTGTGCGATAGCCTATACGGAAAGCGGCACAAGAACAGGGATTGTGATAGTGAGCATCGGACTTATTTTGGTTAATTTTTTTGCTTTTTATCTATATAATATCCTGGCAGAAGCTTTGTTCCATCAATATGAAAATGAAATACTGCGGCAGGAGATTAAGGGGTATGCGAACCAACTGAATGTAATGCTGCAAGGTGAAGAAAAGGTAAAAGCGTTGCACCACGATATGAAACACCATATGAATGAACTGAAGATACTGGCGGCAAAAGGTGAGAACAGAGCCATTGAAGAATATATTGATGACATGCAGGAGTTTATGGTCAATCCGAATGAATTCGTGGCTTCTGGAAACTTTGAAATCGACAGTGTAATGAATTACATGCTTTACAGGGCAAAGGAAGAACAGTGCAATGTAAATGTAAAAGCACAGCTTCCCAAAACTGTGACCCATTCTTTTGACATCAATGTAATCCTGGGGAATCTGCTGGAGAACAGTATCGAGGCGGCAAAGCAGACAGAAGAGAAAAGGCTGGATATAGAGATTGAGTTGCATCAAGGCTTTCTGAGAATACAGATTGAAAACAGCTATGACGGGAAACTGGAAAAAGATTATGGAAAATTTCTTACAACCAAAAGAGCAAAGGAAAGCCATGGTATCGGCCTGGAAAATGTAAGAAAAATCGTGCATAAATATAATGGGATTATGGAAGCATGTCCTGATGGCGATTTATTTCGTGTCATTTTGCTCTTGTATCTGACAGAAGATAAAAATTGAACTCCTAAATATTACATGAATATAGCCAAATTAGTACAAGAAACGGCACGATTTGATTCTTTGTGCTAAACTGCTTTCAGAAAGGAGGTTGAACGCAATGAGAATGGAGAAAGCTAAAAGAAAAGTTGAACGTGCAATTGCGGCAATCGCTAAGAAATCTGCAAGCATTGAGGCCAATACTGCATGTTCATGCCTGGGCTATCAGCCAAAGGAATCCGAGAAAGTCAAAACTTTGCGGAAGTTTTGAAGATTGGAAAAAAGCTGGCAGGAATGCTCCTAAGAGACAGAATCATATCACCGGAAGAAGTAGAGATTGTGGAGTATGGCCTAGAAAACCTTGGGAGCAGCCTGCTGGGAATGTCTATTACGCTGCTGATAGGATATTGCTTTGGTTTCCTGCGAGGTAGCTTTTTGCTATGGTTGCTGATATTTCCCTTAAGAAAGAATGCCGGAGGGTACCATGCAGAGACAAAAGGCAAATGCTTATTGTATTCATCGGCAATTTTATTCGTGTCAGTTATCTGTTTTGTTCGGATTGAATGGCCAGAGATAGGTTACACATTGGTCACAGCGTTTTTCTTCGCAATTATATTTTTGCTGGCGCCTGTTGAAAATGAAAATAAACGTTTAGAGCAGGTGGAATATCGGGTCTATCGAAAGCGGGCGAGGATGGTATTATTGCTGGAAAGTACGTTGTTTGTGATAGCGTTGGCATTCAGGTGGGAGGAGCTGATTGCTGTGATAACGATAGGTTTCTTCATTGTGGGAATGTCTTTGATGATAGGAAAAGTAATATTGTGGAAACATAAGAGAATTGCTACAGGTATGATGTGCAGGATAGGATATTATTCTGGCAAAGGGTATAGGGACAGGGATTAATAGGCAACAATGAAATTGCCCCAGGCGCTTGAAGTATAATCAAACGGTTTGCAGCAAATTTTTGGCAAGTTGCCAAGGGTTACAAAAAACCGAGTGGTTTATTTGAGGTAGGACTACGAAAGCTTTATGAAATAAGAGAATTAGATTCCGATAAGTTATTATGGAGAGGTGAGGAGAATGTATTCTTTTTTACCAATTGTATTTTTATCAGCACTGTTTTTTTGTATGTATGTATGTTTTAAGCATCCAAGCAGCTTTGGATCCGGGACTGGCTATAATACAATAACATCTAGAAAATCAAAAAGAATCTGGGATTATGCTCAAAAATTAGCTAGTGACTATATGCGCAAGTTTTTAATTTGCTCAATTATATATAATTTTGTTTGGCTAATTGTTTATTTCGTTATAAAGAATTTGGTATGGGCTTCATCAAAGGTTCTTGTGATTTTTAATTTTATAATATTTTTAATTATGGTTCTAGGCTATTTTGTATGTGTTGAATATAAGCTAAAACTAGAAATTAAACAGGGGAGGGTGTAAAGATTGAAAACCTCAAAGTACAATATTTTTATTAAGTCTGATAAAAATGTAGGAGAGTACCTGTTAGCAAATTCACTAACCGGAGCAGTTTTTAAGCTATCAGGAAATGAAAAAAATTGCTTAATTCATATAGGAGCTGATTAGTATGAAAAAGAGTTTCTATGCAAGTGCATGTATATGTGGCATTCATGGCGGAGGGGCATATCTTGTTGACGATGGATTTCGCTTCCGCTGTCAGAAACTTACTATAGCGGACGAGTACAAGGACTTGCTGATTCCCTACGAGAAAATCAAGTCGGTTTTCGCGGCAAGATGGGTGCTCTTTATCCCTACAACGGTAATCGAAACGCAAGATAGGAAGACGTACCGCTTCCTGATTTTTAACAGGAAGAAATTCATAAGGTGTATAGAAGAGCAGCTTCAGTAAAAAACAAAATCCAGAGAGCGTACACTACCGCACAGATAGTGTACGCTCTCCCGCTCACAGCACCTTCGCCAGAAACTCCCTGGTCCTGGCCTGCTCCGGGGCGGAGAAGATCTTCTCTGGCGCCCCCTCCTCCACGATCTTCCCCTCCGCCATGAAGATGACCCGGTCTGCCATCTCCCTGGCAAATCCCATCTTCATCAGGTACGCCGTATGTGTATCTGATCCCTTCTCCGAATATGTAAGGGTGTGGATCCCTTTTGCCGGCAGGATTCCCATTGCAGCACACTACATATGCCTGATCCAGCGCCGGAGAGGCTCCTGCAAAGCCCGGGAAGAACTTCCCCCACCATTTCAATGACCATAGAGACGTTCATATTTAGTACCCGCTTCCTGCATCCGTGTTCTTCATGATCTTAACCAATCTGCTTGTTCCAAGCCTGTCTGCGCCAAGCCGCATGAATTCTTCCGCATCGTCAAAAGAGGAGATCCCGCCTGCCGCTTTTATCTTCACCTCTTTGCCGACATGCTTTCTCATCAGCTCCACATCGGCAAAGGTTGCTCCGCCTGATGAGAATCCCGTAGACGTCTTGATATATTCCGCCCCCGCATTCGTAACGATCTCACACATCTTGATCTTCTCTTCTTCCGTAAGCAGACAGGTCTCGATGATCACCTTCAGGATCTTCTTGCCGCACGCCTCATGGATCCGGCAGATCTCGTCTTCGACCTCCTGGTATCTCTTATCCTTCAGATATCCGATGTTGATCACCATGTCGATCTCATCCGCCCCGTTCGCAATGGCATCCTCCGTCTCACAGACCTTCACGGCTGTCGTACTGTATCCGTTGGGGAACCCGATCACCGTGCATATCTTCAAGCTGTTCCCCACATAGTCGCTGGCCCGCTTCACATAGCGGGGCGGGACGCAGACGCTGGCCGTCTCCAGGCGTCTCCCCTCATCGCAGACCGTCCGCACCTGCTCCCAGGTGGCCGTGGGGGACAGCAGGGTGTGTTCCACCTTACTTAAAATTTCCTTTTTATCCATATTTCGCTCCTTTCCCCGACAAAAACCGCCGGGTTTGCTTCAAGAAATATTTTACTCCCCCCGAATGCGGTTGTCCAGTCCCTGAATGTGGAAATTTAAGGCCGGCAAAAAGTGCCTTTTGGGTTTTTCGACAGCCCTCCCACCCGGGGAGGCGGCGTTCTCAGCGGTTGGAGCGCTTCAAAAGCTCCAGCACCAGCTCATAGACCCGCCGGGTGGAGGGAACGCTCAGCCGCTCCTTGACGGAGTGAACATCGTGGAGCTCAGGGCCCAGGGAGACGGCGTCCAGGCCGGGAATCTTTTCGATAAACAGGCCGCATTCCAGGCCGCCGTGGGTGGCCTCGATCTTTCCTTCCTGGCCGCTCACCGCCTGCCAGGCGGCCAGCACGTCCTCCCGCAGGACCTCCGGCTGGGACAGGGGCAGCCCCCGGCAGCAGAAATTCCCCGCCTGGGCCTGGGCCAGCTTGTCGGCGTCGAGGGCGTCCTTCTGGGCGGCCAGCTCGTCGGTGTAGCGCTTGATGTCGGCGGCGATAGCGTGCTCGCGGTCGGTAACCTCCTTCTGCCAGCCGCGCACCTCGCCCGCGATGTCCTTGTGGCAGCTGCCGCACTGCTCCGTGATCGCGGGGCTCTCCAGGGGGCTTACCAGCTCATGGGAGCT
>OFGA01001545.1_pt1 | contig 15616 bp, 13 predicted proteins | sample 1521471 | NCBI WGS metagenome assembly OFGA01 (sample SAMEA3504086, study PRJEB24116) | mouse gut metagenome | biome: mouse gut; feature: mouse-associated habitat; material: faeces | place: Denmark | collected 2011
CTCCTTAAAGTCAAATACATCTTCAATCGTAACCTCAAACACTTTTGCTATGCTGCATGCGAGCAGCATAGAAGGATTATAGCGATTTCGTACAAGCTGCATAATTGTTTGTCTTGAAACACCCACCAAATCAGCAAGTTCTTGTTGTGCCATCCTCTTTGTGGCTCTGTACACATGGGTTTACTTTCAAACTGATATTTATTTTTTGACAATGGCTCGTCGCCTTTCTTTGCTGTTATTATTATTTAGCAGCTATGAGTATAACATATTACTTGTATTTTGTCGAATATAGATTTAAAAAACTTCAATAAGTCTTTTGGCCAAATCCTGAAAAATCTGCTATAATAAATCTTGATTTGAACCCAACGAAATTGTCAGCCGTCAGGAGCTTTTATAGGATGTTATTAAATCCCCGGAAACGCCTGAAAACACTGGGATTTAAGCAAGTCAACAACTCATTCCCTTTTATCCGGCCCCACCCCCTTTTAAGGGCTTCACGGGAGCTGGCAAGGGAAAAATCAAGGAAAGATATAGGATTTTGAAGCGTCAAGGATACGGCAAGTATGGGCTGTCGTGATGTGATTAGCCAAGAAACTTGCACCCTATATCAGCCCCAAATTTCATACACGACACGAAAACGGACATCGGAAGATGCCCGTTTTTTTCGTTCTCTGGAGGTGAGATATTTTGAGCAGCCCCAACACGTCCCCTCCCAAGCGGCGGGGCAGACCGCCCAAGGTGAAGGAGGCCCCTGCCCCCACACCCCCGCCCCAGGGCGAGATGGTTGTCCCCATCCCCCTGACGGAGCTACACCCATTTCCTAACCACCCGTTCAAAGTGAGGGATGACGAAGTGGGACCCACGATGCCCTGCTTGCCCGTTTCTCCGTCCCCCGTTTTCCCCGTTCCCCAGCCCTTACTGTATTATAAATCTCGCTCCTTCACCGTTAGGAAAATCTTAATAAAATCTCAGCAAAAAAATAAAGAATCAACAGCAAAATCGTGATACAATACTGCCGGTTTGGTGCCAAAACTATAATAATTTGCTGTAAAGTAGCGTTTTAGACGAAAGGATTCTATCCAAGATGAAAAATAAAAAAATGTCGATTATCGCAGCCCTTGTAGCAGTATTCCTGATTATTGGGCTTGCGACGGCCTTTCTCACCTCGGCGACAAAGCAGCCTAATCCCCAGCCCTCCCCGCCAGAAACTATGGAACTAACCCCCAGCAGTACGACAGACCAGGAGGGCCAGAATATTACGGAACCCCCTTCTTCCACAGATCGCATTGAGGGGATGTATACCTTTTCTGTTCAGGTTGCGGAGGGTAGAGAATTAACAATAGTGTTGGATTCAACCGAACCCCAGGAGGAATACTTTTCCGTGGATCAAGTCCTGGTCTATGAGGGAGAAGAACTGATTCAGACCATTCTTCCAGAGGATGTTCCGGCAGTAGAGGATCATGCTTGGGATGGTTTGTATGTGAACCAGAATAGTGCAGTTGGAGAGCCGGATATTCGTGATCTGAACTTTGATGGTGCGGAGGATTTTGGTCTGCTGGCAGTTAGCTCTTATCCGCACAACGTACCATATAGCTATTTCCTGTGGAATCAAGAGACAGACCGCTTTGCATATGGGTTTACCTTGTGTGGTAGCGGTGCATTGGAAATCGACCTGCAAAACCGGCAGTTGATTGAGGAAGAACACGATGTACTTGGTTCCTACGAAACGGTCTACGCCTACGCTGAGGACGGTTCTCTCCAGAAACAATAACATCTGGATTAGATTTTGCGTCAGTAGAAATCGAAACAAAGACTTGGCGGGCAATCGAAGTCCCGCCGGGTCTTTTTGCATCATAGGAAGAAACGAACGGCATTGAATTTGCTTTGAGATGTGTGCTATCCTTGCAGAGCAAACATCGAAGCAGTATAATATAGTTGCAAACAACCTGATGTTAAGAAATCCAGTGGAACCCATCAGCCCACAAAACAGAGAACTCAAAAAATGTTTGATAGAATGTCTTTGACTACGGTTATAGAAAAGAGGTCGCCAATGCCCGACAAAATTTTAGTAGTTGATGATGAACCGGAAATTTCTGATTTGGTGGAATTATATCTCCAAAACGAGAATTACGAGGTCTTTAAGTTTTACTCGGCTAAGGATGCCCTTGCCTGCATTGAATCCACTGAGCTTGATTTAGCCATTCTGGATATTATGCTGCCGGAGGTGAACGGCTTTGCCCTCTGCCAGAAAATCAGGGAGCGGCATACTTATCCTGTCATCATGTTGACAGCCAAGGACGCGGAAACCGACAAAATCACCGGCCTGACCCTGGGAGCGGATGATTATGTCACAAAGCCTTTTCGCCCTTTGGAATTGGTAGCGCGGGTAAAGGCCCAGCTCCGGCGGTATAAACGATATAACCCCGCCCAGACTTCCGGCCAGGAACAAGCATCCGATTTGCTCCTGCACTCTGGCCTGGAAATGAATACGGGTACTCATGCTTGCTTTTTGAATGGGAAGCCGCTTTCCCTGACCCCAACCGAATTTTCTATTTTACGCATTTTATTGGAACGCAAAGGAAAGGTTGTCAGCTCCGAGGAGCTGTTTCACGAAATTTGGAAGGACGAGTATTACAGCAAAAGCAACAATACAATCACCGTTCATATCCGGCATTTGCGTGAGAAGCTGGGCGATACCATAGACAGTCCAAAATATATTACAACAATATGGGGAGTGGGGTATAAAATTGAAACATAAACAAAAGAAACTGCTTCTCTATATTGGAGCAATTTTGCTTGGTGCGGCCCTCTGCTATGCGCTATACTTTCTCGTTGACAATGTATGGAACGGTTCTTTCGTAAATTGGTTTGAAGAAAACTACATGACAACATCAAACCGATACTTGCCGGAGGCACAGCAGGAGGCCATCTTTCATGAGCCATTGTGGGAAAGACTGAAAGTCCTTTTGCTTTGGATTCTCGTTGGCGTTGTCACCGCAGGAATTGTCATTGTACTTGTGGTTGCCCATTTTCATGCTCGGTCAGAAAAGCGAAGGACCATTACCGATATAAGCGAACTTCTTCATAGCTATATGGTGGGAGGACAGAATGCAGATAAAATTTTCCCGCGAGAATATGCTGAAATCTCAACGCAGATGGCAGAAATCAGGACAGCCATGCTCCGTAGCGAACAGGCCCTCCGAAATGAGGCCGCGCAGAAGAATGACTTGGTAACATATCTGGCTCACGACTTGAAAACGCCCTTAACCTCCGTTATTGGCTATTTAAGTCTGCTGGACGAAGCGCCCGATATGCCGCCAGAGCAGAAAGCAAAATATACCCATATTGCGTTGGACAAGGCAAACCGCCTGGAACGGCTGGTAAACGAATTTTTTGAAATCACCCGGTATAATTTGCAGCAAATCACTCTGGAACAAGAGCAGATTGACCTTTACTATATGCTGGTGCAGATGGTGGACGAATTTTACCCCATCCTGTCCGCAAAAGGAAATACCGCTGTTCTTCATGCTGATGAAGATTTGAGCGTCTGCGGCGATCCGATGAAGCTGGCCCGTGTATTCAATAACATTCTGAAAAATGCGGCGGCTTACAGCTTTCCAAATTCTGAAATCACCATTTCCGCCGTAAAGCAGGACAAGCAAATGGTGATCTCCTTTGAAAACCAAGGGCCGACAATCCCGGAGGAAAAGCTGTCCAAAATATTTGAACGTTTCTATCGGATGGACGAGGCCCGAAGCTCCAACGCGGGCGGGGCCGGACTTGGGCTTGCGATTGCAAAGGAGATCGTCACCCTCCATCATGGAACAATCACAGCCGAAAGCCATGAAAATGCAACGGTATTTACCGTATCACTACCTATCACCAATTAGGAAAACATCAAGCTCCTGTTAGGATTTTCTTAGGAAACCAACAACAGAATATTAAAGCATGATCCGATTGCTCTTGATATGATTTTCATACCGAGAGCAATCGGATTTTTACATTCAGAGAAGGTGTGATATGAAAAAATATAACGTGGCAGTCCTGTTTGGCGGCTGTTCCCCGGAATACAGTATTTCGCTGGAATCAGCCCACGCGGTTATCACGCACATGGATCGGGCAAGGTATTCCCCTGTTCTGATAGGCATTTCTCCTAAAGGGAATTGGCTCCATTTCACTGGAGCGGTTGAAAAAATCAAGCTGGATACCTGGAACAACCCTGACGACTGCGCCCCGGCCCTGGTATCTCCTGACCGGGACGCCCCTGGGCTTTTGGTTCAGACAACTGCTGACATGGAGAAGATTCCTCTGGACGCTGCTTTCCCTGTTCTGCATGGACGCAACGGCGAGGACGGGACGGTGCAGGGGCTTTTTGAATTGGCGGGTATTCCGCTGGTGGGGTGTGGTGTGCTGGCCTCGGCGCTGTGCATGGACAAAGACCGGGCGCACAAGTTGGCACAGGCCGCTGGCATCACGATACCTTTCTCCACTGTACTGACAAAGAAAGCCAGAAAGGACGCTTTCGCTCATGCTGAAAAGCTGGGGTATCCGCTGTTTGTAAAACCTGTCCGGGCTGGTTCCTCCTACGGCATCACAAGGGTTGCGGAACGCGGCGAACTGTCTGCGGCTATGGAGCTGGCCTTTGAATATGATGACCACATCATTTTGGAAGAAGCGATCTCCGGCTTTGAAGTCGGGTGCGCCGTTTTGGGGAATGACACCTTGACGGTTGGGGAACTGGACGAGATTGAACTGGCGGATGGCTTCTTTGATTTTACAGAGAAGTACACGCTGAAAACCTCCGCAATCCATGTTCCGGCCCGCATTTCCCCCGCGAAAACGGCAGAGATGAAAGAAGCCGTCCAGCGAATTTACAAGGCCCTTGGCTGTCAGGGATTTGCGAGGGTGGATATGTTTTTGGACAAGGACGGCAGAGTGGTTTTTAACGAGGTCAATACCATCCCCGGCTTCACCGCCCACAGCCGTTACCCCAGCATGATGAAAGCGGTTGGGATGTCCTTTGAGCAGGTCATTTCCAACGTGATCGAATTGGCGGTGAGCGGATGAACAGCTTGATTTTGGTCAACGGCCAACACGCTTATTCGCCGGATGCCAAGCAAGACCTGATTCCTGTCCGTGAAGATCACCCCGATATTCTGCTGGAACGGGAGGCGGTTTGCGCCCTATCTTGCATTTTGGAGCGGTTGGATGGCTGGAAGTTTATTGTCCCTGTGAGCGGTTGGCGCTCCTTGGAGGAACAGCTTGCAATCTATCAAGAATCGCTCCGGGAGAACGGCCCGGAGTTTACAGCGAGATTTGTAGCCATGCCCGGACACAGTGAGCATCAAACGGGGCTGGCAATCGACCTGGGGCTGCGTCAGCCGGACATTGACTTCATCCGTCCGGCCTTTCCCTATGAGGGCATCTGCCAAAAGTTTCGGGAACTGGCCCCTGCTTTCGGTTTTATTGAACGCTACCCGGCGGGGAAAGAGCATATTACCGGCATCGCTCATGAACCGTGGCATTTCCGCTATGTTGGTATGCCCCATTCAGAGATCATGACCTTTAAGGGGCTGACATTGGAGGAATATCTGGCATGAAGATACAGGCGGCGCTGATCCATTGGTCGAGAGGCGAGAACCTAGGACTGTACTGGAAATTCTTTTGGTGGAGAAAACAGTGTTCAGTGCGTATTGTCCGGGATATGTTGACCTTCTTCTTGAACCGAATGGCCCACCGGCATGGCGGCTACATTGGGAACGGAGCCAAGTTTGACAGTAAGCCCATTCTGCCTCATGGACTTCATGGCGTCTATATTTCCCGTTACGCCCATATCGGGGCTGATTGCTGGATTTATCAGAATGTCACCATTGGCTCGGTTGACAGGAAAGCCCCGCAGATTGGAGATCACTGTTTGATTGGAGCTGGCGCAGTTGTTATCGGTGGCATCAAAATTGGTGATTATGTAAAAATTGGAGCTGGTGCGGTGGTCTGTACGGATGTGCCGAGCCATTCAACCGTAGTGTCTCAACCTTCAAGAATCATTGTCAGGGGGGGCCGGAGCATGACGGAGTTTTATCAGGGCCGCGCCTGGATTGAATTGAGCCGGACCGCTCTGCGGCATAACGTGGAACAGCTTCAAACTCTGCTACCTCCAAACTGCGCGTTAATGCCTGCGGTCAAGGCAAATGCCTATGGACATGGCGCTGTTTTGATTGCCAGAGAACTCAATACCCTGGGTGTAAATGCCTTTTGCGTTGCCACTGTTTTTGAGGGGATAGAGCTACGGCAAGGCGGAGTTGCAGGGGAAATCCTGATACTCGGATATACGCATCCCCAATATGTCCCGCTCCTTGTTCAATATCATCTGACACAGACTATTTTGGACTATCCCTATGCGTTAGAGCTGAACGCCTGCGGCCAGATCATCAACGTCCATATCAAATTGAACACCGGGATGCACCGGCTGGGGGAGAATTGCGAAAATCTGGATAAAATTCAGCGGATATTTGCTTGCCAGTTTCTTCACATAGAGGGAGTTTATACCCATTTATATGTATCATCAGAAGGAAGTTTTTTGATCCGTTCCAGCATTTTCTCATAGTTTTCCCTGTTTATTCTGGAAAACAATGCCTAGCGCTGGTCAGCCCGTCCCTTATATCCCTCAATTCCAGTAAAATCAAAAATAATTGGGGCATTTTTCTTCTTTTTGTTGGAAGCAAGCACTATATCATCCCAGTGTTCTATAATAATCTGCATGGTACATGGATTCCCGTATATGACAATTTGGTCTGCCACATCTTCAACCCCATGAAATTCATTAATCTTTCGTTTGATGTCAATATACTGCTCATAAGGCTTTTTATCTGTATCGCAGAATACCAAGACCAAATCACATGAACTGTTCTGGAATTTATCCTGATACCAAGCCGGGATATTTCCATTACCTTCGGCATTCTCTAACAGGAAAAGGTATTCTTTGTTCCATACATTTAACGATATCAGTTTTTCTAAATATTCATATTCTTCATCTCCTTCACATATAATACATATTTTGCTGCCTGTAAAAATCTCAGGAAGTTTACTCATCATCAGGCACCTCCTTCCGGTTTCCTTTTAAGCTCAATAAAGAGCAGATTAATTCCGGGTCAGGAAGAGCGCCTAATGCTCCTTTTCGATATTTTTCCATAATATCAGTAGTATCCCTCACACCCTGCTGTGCCGTAAATTCTGCAAGTGAATAAACATAAACGCCCGCTTCATTTTTATGGATAAACCAGATCTGTTCTTTTCGGAACATTTTTTTGCAGTCCATCAGATTGATGTCATGGATAGTAAATACCATTTGTGCATTTGTGTTTAACTCATTGTTAAACATAGCAACGATTGCCCTGGTCAGCTTAAAATGGATACTGCTGTCCAATTCATCTACAATAAGAATCCTTCCCTGTTCAATCCCTTCTATAATGTAACTTGCAAGGGCAGCAATTTTTTTTGTACCAGTGGAATCAAAAAGCACGCTTGGAACCGAAACACCTTTATAAACAGATACCAGTCTGATCTGATCCATAATCTGTTCTGGTAAATCAAGGGCCTTTTCTTCCGGCTTTTCATCATCTGAGTCCATTTTCACTTGAATTTCTTCCATATCTACATACTTGAAATTATCCATGTAAAGATCTGCGTTTTTAATAAATTCCACTACTTTTTTCTGCAGGTCATTTTCATTCTTCATAAGGCTGATAGTCCGTTTTATTGGTATATTATTCATATTGATAATGTCAATTCTGGAAGCAAATTTTGTGACAATCCGTTTTATTTCAGCCAGATGGCTGAATTTATTAACATCCACCAGGTAAAATAATAGATTGCTCTGGGATACAAGCGGTATCATTCGTAACAGGCCTTCATCTTCATATTGGTAATTTCCGTTGGCAATATCTTTTAACAGCCAGATATTTTCTTTTTCATTCCCGTACTGGTCTTTTGCAATTTCTGAAAATTTCTCATATGGAAATTCTGCATTTTTATCATCATACCAAAAATCATAGGAAAATTCCCTGCCTTCTTCCAGAAATGTGATGCCAAGCTGGCATACTGTACTTTCCTGGAAAATATTTGGCATGAGCCGCGGCTTTTGGTTTAATAAAATATTTTTTGCACTGCGAATGCATTTAACCAGGCATGTTTTCCCCGCATTGTTCGGGCCATAAATCCCCACAGTTTTAAGAATATTAAAATTATTTTCTCTGTGGACATTGGATGCAAATTTTTTATTCCTCATATCAGCTTTTGCAGAAAATATAATTTTATCTAAAAACGAAAAACAATTTTTCGCCCGTAATTCGATTAACATATTCACTCCCTCCAAGTTTAAAAATCTGTTTATCTTCTTCTCATAACATAATATATCACATATATATTTTTTGTGCAATATATTTTCATAAAAAATATAATAAACTTTTATATGTGTTACTTATTTTAATCTTATTTCAGATTTTTCAGGATGCAGTCCAAAATCCCTGTGCTGTTAAAAGATACAAGGCATCTGTTCCTTAAATCGTTCCAGCACTGCTTCCAGTATTTTTTTTGATATAACAGTCCGGCTAACCTGATTAGGCTGTATTTATTATTTTATTTCTCCGCTTAGGATGAGAACCTTCCATGGGCAGGGAACCTGGATCTTATAAAAATAATTCCCATATTTAAGGCATGACGCAGATTCAGGGAATATCCGGTTTTCCGCAGCCCTCATAAAATCATCCGTCAAAAATCCTGCCGGCCCCTGTCTGTATGCCGGATCATGCTATCAGCCAGACAGGCGTTTTGTTTTTTTGTGTTGTTCTTTTTTCTGATTTATTTTTTATATATACAGATTTTTGTATGGCTGGTTGTATTCCGGACGATTTTTTTCATGATTTTTTCAGGGACTGCGATACAGCCCTGTGTATAATTTCTGCTTCCTGTACAGTGCAAAAAGATGGCCGCCCCTTTTAGATAAGTACATTTCCTGTTATAATCCAGGGCGAGTGCATAGTTATACTGCGGGCTGTAATCCATCAGGTGCTCGCCTTCCATCCGGCTGCGGTTCAGTGTCCTGACATCAATAAACTGGTTATAGGTATCTTTTTCAGATGACCAGTAATGGTACTGGTTCAGCTTCGTATAAGATATTCCGGAAGTTCCTGGTGTTTCTTTCCGTCCAAAGGCCATCGTGATATTAAAAGTCCCTTCTGGCGTTTTCCGGTCTCCCTGCCTTTCTTTTCCCAAACCGTTTGCTCCGGTATAGGCACTGCATGAGACAATCTTTTTCCATTTCGTTTTGGCACGGGTGCTTTTTTTCCTGTCTGCAGAGCCTTTTGCTGCTGTCAGGCTATGTTCTGTCACAGATACCTTTTTCCACATCTCAACCGATGCGTTTGTCCCGCCTTCATGCTTCACAAAAATCAATCTGTCTGTTTTTGTGCCAAGATAATCCTCTTTCATCTTCATCCATCTTGTCTTGCCATATTCTGCTTTGCTGTAATCCCTGGCCCTGGCAGCAGTAAGCGGGCTGCATAAAAGCAAGATGCATGCCAGAACGGCTGTCATGGCTCTTTTCATGTTTTTCATCTGAATCGTCCTTTCTTCTTTCTAAGCCGGCAACCCTGGTCAACAGGTTCATGATGCACCTGTTTTTTTCGCGCGCATCATTAGACTGGCCGTCTGCAGCAGCCTCGCGGCAGATCAGGAAGCCGGGGCTGCCCTGGTTTCCTGTATCAGGCGGGCATGGCTTTTTCCATGCTTTTTTCCAATGTTCATTCTATTATGTGCAGATAATGTGCCATTGTCAATACAGGAACAAAACGATACCACGGTAAACGCATGCTTTAAAAATAATCTATAAACAAATTTTTCTTCTGCTTCTCAATCAATACCTGTATTCAGCCCTCCAAGCACTTTATAAAGATAATCCGGGTCATACCCGCATTTCTTCCTTTTGCCTGCAATTCCCATCTTACAGCTTTTTTCCTGCTTCAGAAGGCTGGTGCCTATATGGCGCAGCACATTTACATTTTCTGCCGCATTCCCGGCCCTTATCCTGCTCTCATCTTCCCGGAATCCTATGTCCAGCACCCAATGCAGGCTGTTCTCTATTCCCCAGTGCGCCCTTTTGCACTTTCCATATTCCTCTGCTCCCATCCCGCTTCGGCTGTATATGGAGCAAGAAATGCTTTGCGTTGCAACTCCTTTTTCTGTCACGGTTGATACACATGCCCCTATCCCGCTCAGCCCTTTCCATTCCGAATGGTCTGCTTTAAGCCAGCCGATTTCGTTTTCTGCATAATATTCCCTTGTTTCCTTCCTTCCATGGCCAAAGCATATATATTTGTAGTACCGTCCTTCTTCTGCAAGCTCGTTCTTCTTGCAGGGGAATACATCCTTTTCAAAATACAGGGCGATGTCCTCCATAAGGCGCTCCTGGTTCCCTTTCACCTGCAGGATATAGTCCGCTTCCTTATCTATGATTTTTTCCGCTATCTCCTTCTGGGTCCCCATGGCATCTATTGTCACCACACAGCCTTTCAGGCACAGAATGTCCAGCAGTTCCGGGATAGCCTTAATCCCGTTTGTTTTCTCATCCACCTTCAGCTGCCCCAGCACAAGGGACGCCTCACAGGCCCGTGCGCTCACCACATGTGCCGGACGGTTCCCTTTTGCATCATCCCTGCTCCTACGGACGGTTTTCCCGTCAATGGCGACAGCGCCCTCTATTTTCCCGGCAACGGCCCCCATCCACCGGAAAAAGGCATCATGGAACTTTTCGGGGTCTATCATCTGAAATACCCTGTTTATTGTATCATGGGAGGGTATCCCGCCAGGCAGTTCCAGGAATGACCCAAGCCACTCCCTTTTAGATTTTGCCCAGTCTCCTATCTCGTTCCAGGTATCCATGCCGCAGAGGATTGCCGTTACTGCAATTACGATAATGTCAAGAAGCTTGTGCTTTTGGTTATATGGGGCTCTCGGATCCGGAACCTTCTCCATACATCCGACCAGTGAAAAATTATTTTCCATACCTGACATACCAATCATTTCCTTTCAAGAAGTATAGAAATAATTGTACACGATTGTGCGGGAATTGTCAGTTATTAAATATAATATATCAGATTTTTTCTTTGGCGGATAGACATAAAATCGTGCGTTTACCGTGAAAACGATACAAAAAGGACCGGGAAATACGCCCGGCCCTTTTCTGTCATGGATTTATTTCTGATATGCTGAATCCAGTTTTGTCCTGCATCTGTCAATATTGTTATTGCCATTTTCGTTGTTTTCCACGCTTTCATTGTAAGCGATGAATAACCTACCGTTCCATTTATGATCCGTTTTGGCGTAAAATAGTTTATAGCGGCAGCTGGGGCTTGTTTTCAGGCGTTATCGTTTCAACATTAATCAGTCCTGTGCGATTCAAGCATAATTTCTCGATTCATACTATAAAAGCAGGAAGCAGCGCTTATGCTGAAACACAAACCCTGCTATGGCTTATTATATGGACGATAGCGGAACGCCAGTCCTTCCAGGCAGAATGCTTCCTTGCACAAAAACGGGAGTGCTCTTATTCCGTATACGAAAAATGTAAAATTTCTTTCATACAGGTAACAGATATACTGCGCTTATCGTGGAGTTTTTTTGCAGACCTGACAGATAAAAAATATACCCACTATTTATCAAAAAAACAACGGTGGCGGATCAACCAAAATGATGAGTTTCATTCAGCAGTTTTACCAGGACTGCTTAGTTAAGTTCGCGCTTATGGGGCATTCCCCCGGCATACACCATATGGTTCCAGATGCCGTCAGGGGAGAAATTCCGGTACGAGGTGCCCGTAATGCAGCTGCTGGCAAAGAGCGTGGGCGAGATCGAAGAAGAAGGGCTGGTCCTGCTCCTGCCGCTGTACCAGCTGAAGATGCGCGGGATTAAAAAGCTGTCCCCGCAGAAACGCGCAGGCCGCATGGAAGAGTTCAAGGCAATGCTGGGCGACATAGAAAGCGCATTCCATAAGGCGCTGTCAGAGGGAGCCATCAGCGAGGGGGACGGGGTGAAGCTGGCAGATGTCCTGGGGACGGTCTACAGGCACTTATATTCAGATCTGAAAGACATGGAAGAGGTGAACGACATGGTAGAAGAAAAATTCACATCATGGTTTGACGAGCTGGCAGAAAAGGTCAGGCAGAAAAGCATGGTGGAAGGCATGCGCCAAGGTATGCAGCAGGGCATGCAGGTGACATATCTGCTGACCAAGAATCCGGGCCTGTCCGATGAGGAGTTAAATGAGCGCACAGGATGTGATGTAGAGAGTATCCGCAAAATTCGAAAAGAGATTATGGAGCTGTCCTGATGTTAAATAAAGCCTAGAGCGTGTTTGAAAAATCATTTCCGCGATCTGCACTCCCCACTTTGCGGATAATTCATCCCAAATTTAATCAACATAGCCCGCTATGCCTCATAAATTTGGGATAAATTCTCCACCAAGTGTGAAGCACATCTCACGGAAAGCATTTTTCAAACACGCTCTAGAGCGTGTTTGAAGAAGCATTTGTAAGACACGCTTTAGAGTGTGTGAATGTTGAGTTGTTTTGTGAATTATGACTGAATAAAAACCCATGTCATTGTAAGGGGCCGTGGTGTGCCGGAATGATATGGGTTTTTATAGTAAGATGCTTAGAAACACGCTGGCTTTTATTATATTAATTTAAAACGGGTGGTTAAATGAAATTCATATTAGGCATTAAAAATTTTGGAAAAGTTAAATCTGCTGAAATAAGCATCGGTGGCTTTTCGGTTTTTGTCGGCAATAATAACAGCGGAAAAACTTATATCATGCAGCTGATTTATGGAATTTGTAATAATTTAACCAGGTACTTTTCAGATGCTGATTTATGCAGCAGGTATCTGCAGCCGATTGATCAGCAGGCCGAGTCGGGAAGGGTTCGAATAGATGCAGGAAATATTGAACTGGCAGAGGCTTTTATAAATGCAGTGCTGGAGAAATACAAAGAAGAGATTGTATCGGATACGTTTTACAAGGAAATAGAGATTGGCAGCATTTATGTTCGACTGCTTATAGAAGAGGAAGAACGATTTGAATGGCTGGTTTGCCATAAGGGCGCTGGGAATGAACTATTCGATGAGCTGCAGTTTCGCTCGGCAGATTTCTTCAAGCCTGTGATAGAAACAATAATGAAAGAAGAAGTGTTAAAAGATCATAATGGCTGTATACTGAGCAAATTTCATGACTTAAACGGAATTGAAAAGCAGGAAGACCTAAGTGTTCATTTGCAATATAAACAGATAAGTTCCAAACTTGTGGCATCATTGGTTAACCGCATGGCAGATGATTATAAAGAACCATTATTTCTGCCCCCATCAAGGACAGGGCTTTTTATGCTGTATAAAGATTTTTTTGCAAACAAAGCAGATGAAGCAGTGGAGATGTTTGGGGCAGGAGTATTTAGAAAGGATTATAAAAAATCAAAGAATTTGGGAATTACCAAGCCGGTATACAGATTTCTGCGTTTTCTACAGACATTTCGCCCGCACGGCGAATCAGATCAAAACAGCGGCCTGATACATTTTCTCGAAGAGCATTTAATAGATGGCAAAATAGTGATCGATCAGGCAGACCAGCCTGTTTATCAGGCAGAGGGCACGCAGCAGGCACTTCCTTTATATTTAAGCTCTTCTATGGTAAACGAGCTGGCACCGATTCTATATGTGCTGCAGAGTGATTATAAATATCTGATCTGGGATGAAATAAAAACAAGCCTCCACCCGCAGAAGCAGATGGAACTGGCTTGTCTACTAAGCCGGATGAGCAATGCCGGTTTTTCTATGATTGTGAGCACCCATAGTGATACGATGGCAGCAAAAATCAATAATTTGTGCCTGTTGTCCTTTTCGCGTCTGTTAAGGGGAAAAAGAGCCGAGATTCTGAAAAAGACAGGATTGGAAGAGGCAGATTTATTTAAAGAAAGGATACATGTCTATCAGTTTGAAAATGACGACAGCGGGCACAGCAGTGTCAGGGAGCTGGAATATGATGAAGTGACCGGATACCAGTTTTCATTATTTAATGATTCAGTTGAGCAGCTGTTAGAAGAAACGAGATTAATTTTGGAGTAATAAGAATAATGAAACGAGATTGATTGGGAGTAATAATATGGAGTTAAATGCACAGCTGATAAAATGCCGGGAAAGTCTGAAAAAGAATAAATTGTATCAGGTATCAAAGGAGGCACCGGTTGTTACCTGGCGGGAAGAGCATGCTGACAGTGAGCCGGAAATTGTGGATCTTGAATTTCGCGTGCCCAGAGAAGGAAATGCGTATGTGTCGTATGAATATCGAAATAAAGATATGCGCAAAAGCAAAGCAGCAGATATTTTATGTATTATAAAAGATGATTCAGATACATGTATTTATACGTATATATTTGACTGCAAGCGCACTATGACCGGTTATGATGAAACAAAATCAGTGGACAGCCTGCGCATGGATGTGGTAAAGCGCATAAAGGACTTTATTCTGCAGATACAAGACAGCATTATTCATAAAGACAGCCTGACGGGTCAGTATGTAAAATATGATCAATATGAAGAACAGGTCTATGCGGGAATTATAACAAGGGAATTTGACGAGGAGAAATTAAAACGTCTGGAAGAAAAAATGAGGGGCAGCGTGCGCAGCAGCCAGAATCTAGGCCTTGTGGGGAAAAAATATGATATTGCAGCAGCAGGAATCCGAAAGGATATTGAGATTGTCAGTAATTTTAGAAATAAGAAGGTAACGCTTTTGAATATGGATTTGGAGCTGCAGGTGTATATACTGAATTACTGCGCCAAAAATCAGGGCTATTATGTCAAGATCAGCCTCGAAAGCTGCTGCTAAAACCAATCAGGTTTTCAGCAGTTTTTTTGTACGCTTTTCAATGAAATCCATCCCTTGTATTGAAAATGAGAACTGAATGTCTTATAATAATTAGGGTGCCAGAATGTGGGATGACGAAAGAAATAGGCAGATTCTGGCTGATAGAATGCAGTTTTTGGAATTTAGCAGGAGGGATTGGTTATGAGACGGAAAACTACGCATTTTTTAACGGCCAGTTTTGTTCTGGCGTCCATATTCTGTATGATTGTATTTATAGTCCAGACAATGTGGATGAATCAGATGGGGGCAGGAGCGATAAAAGAAATAGGTGTTATTTATATGTCAGGTATGAGTAAGCAGATTGCCGCACATTTTGGCACTACTATAGAGCTGCGGCTGTCGCAGGTAGAGTCACTGGTGAATGCTGTTTCACCGGCACGAAAAAGAGACTATTCGGCTATGCGCCTGGAGCTGGCATATTATGCCCGTTCCAAAGGATTTGAATATCTGGCATTTTATACGGACGAGGGAGATTTCCAAATTATATATGGCCCCAAAGTGGTGCCGGAAGTGCCGCAGGCACTGCACCGGTCTGTGATGGGAGGCAAGGATAATGTCAGTGCAGGGCAGGATGAGCATGGCGAACGGGTGGTATTGATCGGAGTTCCTGCTGCATATGACATCGGAGAGGGCAGAAAGAGTGCCGCG
>OFGA01001551.1_pt1 | contig 15599 bp, 10 predicted proteins | sample 1521471 | NCBI WGS metagenome assembly OFGA01 (sample SAMEA3504086, study PRJEB24116) | mouse gut metagenome | biome: mouse gut; feature: mouse-associated habitat; material: faeces | place: Denmark | collected 2011
CCGCAGCCCAATTCCAGAACCCGGTCATTTTCCTTCAGCTCCAGGCGCTCGTACACCCAGTCCATCCACTTCTGGGGATTTGTGCTGTAGTCATGAATGCGGATCCGCTTCTCCAGATTGGAAGAGGTTCTGTACTGCTCCTTCACCTTTTCTTCCTCCGTCAGCAGGTTCAGCAGCCGGAGCAGGAAATTCCACTTATCCTCCTCCCGGCTCTGTTCCATCATCTCAATGGCGGAAATCAGTTCTTCCAGTTGATTCTTTTTCTGCTGCAAAAGCGCCTTCTGCTCCGAAAGCTCCAGTTCCATATCCTGTTCCCGGAGAATCTGCTGAATTTTCTGCAGGGAAAATCCCAGATATTTCAACATCAGAATCCGCTGAAGAATCTCCACTGACTTCTGATTGTAATACCGGTATCCTGCCTCCGAATGGCTTACCGGTTTCAGCAGGCCCTTTGAATCATAAAACCGTATTGTCCTAAGCGACACCCCGGCAATCCTGGCGATCTCCCCCGCCGTGTACAATGTTTCCTTCATAAAATGCACCCCGTCCTTTCCCGCCGCTGCCCCCTTTTCCCGTTTTGGGGTCCGGATTCTTTTCACAGAACCCAAAGCTTCGTCCCAACGATTGCTTCTTTTCTGCTCTTAAAGACGTTCTTCTTTCCTGGGACACTGCTTCCCCCAAAAACATCGGCATATGCGGCTATTGGTATATAAGGCGCTGCTGCAGAAGCCGCAGCTGCCTGTTAAGGACATCATAAGGGGTGACGTTGGGGAAGTGTCAAGGGGTTTTTCCTGACCTTTTACCGGCAATTCTCTTTTCCAGAACAATCCACCGTCCTTTTCTCAACATGTCTGCCGGATAAATTGTGTACATGTGTTATACCCAGTATACTCTTCCGAACTCTCTTTTTCAACGCCTATTCCACGCAAAAAACGGTTTTACAACAAGATCTCACCCCCGGGCCAGCCTGGCGGGATACCATCTTTGGAACCACACCGTAAAAATTCCCATCAGTACAGGAATGACGGAATTGACGGCTCCCACCCATCCGCCAATCTCCGTCCCCATAATCAGATAAGTCCAAATCGGTGTAATCAGGTACAGAATACCCCAAAGCAATGTCAATATACGGTTCGTTCTCACGAATATGGGATTGCGCAGAGCAGCCTCCCCATTGTATCGGTTCATGGAATAACAGGCTGTGAGCGGAACCTTGCAAAGACAGCTGACCGCCCACATGGCTCCGAATACAAAATAGGAAAACGACACCACAATCCGTCCGGACACACCCATGATGGAGAGTATGGAAAAGCCCGCCACCAGCGCCCCGCTCAACTGATCGTAGAAAGTCTTTCTGTTCCTGTAAAACAGAAGCGGCATCCCCACACAGGCAGCCAGGGTCAGGCAGCTGCCCCAAAAGCCGTCAATGGGAACGGCCACCCAAAATACAATCCATGGAATCAGCAGCAGATTCATATTGGTCCCCCGTGTGGGCATTCCCACTCCCGTCTGGTTACAATGTGCCCCCAAAAGCTGTTCTCTGTCATAATTTGCGTCTGGCTTCTCCGATGCAATCTCCCCCGGAATGGGCGTCTGCCCCTGACTGCTTTCCGGATTCCCAAAATATGCATCCCAATTCATCATTAAGCTGAAATCGCCCTTTACACGGTACATATGTCTTATGAGAGCTTCATCTCCCCGAAGCTCTCCCGCAGCAATGGAGCGCCACACGGTAAACGGCGTCTCAATCCTGGTAGTTGCCTTCCCGGAACCGTTTGTGAGGACCTGGCTCCCTTCCTTTCCCAGTATCACCTGATAGCATTCATTCAAATCCGTATAACACATCTCCAGAATGAGGTCTTTTCCGGGATAGCTCTCCTTCCGATAAAGGGCTGCCATCTGCCGGGTAAAAGCCAGCGCCTCCGGCTCCTTCTCACCGGTCTCTTTGTCAATGCCCCAACTGGCGTCTGCCATACTTTCAAATATCTCCCGGGGGTATAAAAGCCGGTCAAGCTTTTCCCGGGTTTCCGGCTTAATACCTTCCTGAACATACTCTTTTCCCGCCGTATATACGAATTTCAAATATTCCTCTGTTCTTTGGGACAGCTCAGGCACCCTGAACAGCTCTCCCTGACCGCAGAAAACAGATGTATATTCCCCTTTGCCGCATATATGATCAAACAGGCTGCACACCCCGTCATAATTCCCCTCCGCACTGTAGAATCCGCAGGTGGATATCAAAACCGTACTTTTGCCGCCCATATCATAGCGGGAAGGATGGCTGCCGCTGCCTGCCTGTCCTTCGTCGTCCACCATGTAGGGCAGTACCATGGGGAGCTGACGGTCAATCAGATTCTTCATTCCTCCCGGCACAGTATAGTAATACAGGGGGAAACTCCATATAACCACATCCGCCCACAAAATCTTTTGAATTACCTCTTCCATATCATCTTTTATACAGCATGTCCCTGGAGTCTTATTCCAACAGGAGAAACACCCCAGGCAAGGATGTATCTCCAGAGCGTTTATCTGCAGCGCTTCTACCTGCAGTTCCCTCAGCGGCCGTTCCCCGTTCTGTCCTACAGGACTCGCTTCCGCATTCTCCCTGATTCCCGCCGCCATACCTTCCAGAAAACGCTTTGTCAGTTTCCATGTATTGCTCCTGTTGCCTTTCGGGCTTCCGTTAATTGCCAGAATCTTCATCCCATATCCCCGCTTTCCATAAATTCAAAAAGCTATACCAAAAAGTTACAGGCACACAAACCGCAAAATACATGTGGTTTATGTGCCCGACCCACTACTTGGACGCCTCCGAAAACGAAATCGCCGCATCAGTTTTCTTCATAAACAGCAGCCCGAAGGAACCCGGCCCGCAGTTGCTGGCAATGGCAGAGGAGGCCTTCTGCAGGTATACCCGCTCGAAAGGACAATACTGCCGAACCAGATCCTGAATATACTGGAGACTCTTTTCATCCATTCCCGCATAGGTGATAAACAGAATCCTTTTATCGATATTCCGGGCATTCGCAAGCACCTTCCTGACATAGCCCTTTATCACATGATTGAAACTGCCCATCTCCAAACTGCTCACTGCCATCCGGCTGTTGCGCAGCACAATGATAGGATGCAGCAGCAGGGCATCGCACATCACCTGCACTTTTCTGGAAATCTGCCCGGATCTGCACATCATATGGGTACTGTCTATGATAAATGCCGATGAAATGTATCGCCGCAGTCTCTTCACCGTCTTCACGATTTCTTCTTTTGTGGCATGGTTCTCCGCCATATGAGCGGCATACAAAACCGACAGCCCCATGCTGCTGGAGAGATGTCCCGAATCAATCACGGTCACGTTCTCAAAAGATTTCGCCGCCTCCAGGGCATTGTGATATCCCTCACTGACATGTTTTGCCATGGTAATATGGATAATATTCTGTGCATCCGTAAGCTGTTGTGCGAAAAACCGTTCATAATCCTCCACATCAGGAGGCTGTGAGATGCCGTTCTTTCCCTCTGCCAGATGGGCCAGCAATTCATCCGCCATCAGATCCGCGTCGTCCAGAAAACGCCCCTGGTCCGTACAAACATAGTAGGGACGGACACGAACACCGAATTCCCGTATCAGAGACTCCGGAAGATCGCACACACTGTCCGTTGTAATCATCAGGGAAATCCGATTTGCCTTCTCAAAGATCAATACATCTTTCCCGATTTCAGACTGACTGGCATTCTCGCTCAAGTGTACCAGTTCCCTGGGAAGAATGCTCAATACCGCAGCCTCCAGCAAAGCGCCGCTGATGGGCTTTGCCAGATAGCCGCTGAACCCTTCCTTTCGGTAAATCTGCTGATTGTCGCTTCCCGCATTGGCGGTAAGGGCTATCACCGGCACGTCCTGGCACAATCCCCCGGGCTGGGAATGCAGCGCATGGAGACATTCTATCCCGTCCATCTCCGGCATCAGGTGATCCATCAGAATCGCATCATAGTGCATATCCTGCGTCATCTTCAGACATTCTGCGCCGTTTAACGCCGTATCTATCTGAATCTTTGTCGCCGCAAGCAGCTTGCGGACCACGATCAGATTCATATCGTTATCATCTACCACCAGAATATGCGCGTCAGGCGCTTCGAAGCTCTGCTTGTAATGACCTCCCTCATGAGTGCTGGAGCGGGAAGTCAGGGTAAATGTACCCAACTCCTTTTCATCAACAATATCCTGCTCAAGCATGACAACGAACTTAGAGCCCTTAGTGTAGACGCTGTTGACACTGATCTCACCATCCATCAGCTCTACCATCTGCTGTACTATACTAAGCCCAAGCCCCGTGCCCTCGATGTGGCGGTTCTTTTCTTCATCTACACGCCGAAAGGCATTGAATATATACGGGATGTTCTCTTTTTTGACTCCCTGTCCGGTATCTTCCACAGAATACCAGACACGCACCCTGTTAAGAGTCAGCCTCTCGCAGCGGACAGCCAGTGTAACCGATCCCTCCTCCGTGTACTTCACGGCATTGTTAAGCAGATTGATCAAGATCTGCTTGATACGGACTTCATCGCCGCAGAGCATACTCGGAATCGAAGAATCCACCTGCAGCTTGAATTCCAGCCCCTTTTCCTTCGCCTTGATCCATATCATATTGACGATCTCAGAGAAAAGCTTGCCCGTCTCATAAGAAACGTTTACGATCTCCATCTTCCCGGACTTGATCTTGGAGATATCCAGAATATCGTTGATCAGCGTCAGCAGCATCTTGCTGGCGCCCTGAATATTTCTTGCATTCTCCGCGACATCCTCCGGAATATCTCCCCGCAGGATGATCTCATTTAACCCGATGATCGTATTGATAGGAGTACGGATCTCGTGGCTCATACTGGAAAAAAAGTGATTCTCCGCCCTGTTAAGCTCCTCGATCTCCTTCTTCTGCTGTTTGGAGAGCTCATTCTCCTCTTCATAAAGCCTGTTCAAAAACATCAGCAGCACGCTGGTCAGCATCCCCACCAGGACAACGGAAAGGGATGAATCGATGAAGGACCGGCTCTGTGTATTCCTCGCGACAAACTGAGGAAAATAAAACGCTATATAATAACAAAACAATATCTCTGACGTACAGATAAAGAAAAACGCAATCATACGCCTTCCTTCCAGGGTAATACAGATATAGATAAAACACAGCACAAACCATTCAGGCATACCGCTGTAGAAGCCGCCCGCCGTGAAAAAGCTTATGGGAAACAGCAGCAACAGCAGCACCGATATGATCGTGGCCCCCGTATTGATACGTTCCTTCCTGATACTGATCCTCACGATCGCAGCCATAGCCACAAGGCTTGCAACCAATATCACCATATTCAGAAGACTTCTGCCCAAAGGAAGTATGCAGAATAATGCAACCATACATATGCTGGTAACAATACGAAACATACGCTCCCTCAGGCCTATCCTGTGGTCGGAGATGATTTCAAACCATTTTTTTATCACGTAATGCTTCCTCCCGGTAAAATAATGTTATATAATGCTGCAATACTCACACACACCTCTTCGTACATCATCATCAGTGCAGGATGATTCTCCCTGATAAATTCTATATCTTCGCTCTTTCCCGCCATCTCCAGTTCCTTGGCGCGGGCAGAGAGTTCCTCTGCGCCGATCGTCAGCGACGTACTCTTTAACGCATGAACCTTAACGGCATAATCCGCCCAGTTGGAAGCTTCATACAGAGAGATGATCTCATCCTTCTTCTCCGCACACTGAGAGCTGAACATCCGCAGCATTTCCTCGTAAAATTCGTCCTCACCGCAGCAGAAAGCAAGCCCCATCTCAACATTGATGCCGGCCTGTTCAAGCTGGCCGTAAGGAGAAGCCGGATCGTATGACTGCGCTTCTTTCGGCATATCGCTTTCTGTCTTAGGAGCAGCTTCTTTCGGCTTATCGCTTCCTGCACCGGGAGCAGTCTCCTTTGGCATATCGCTTCCTGCACCGGGAGCAGCTTCTTTCGGCACATCGCTTTCTGCCGCCGCATTCTTCCTTCCTGCTGACTCTGTGCCGTACTGTATATGATCCTTTGGAAGTACCTTACGCAGCACACGTTCCAGAACGGCCCGTTCGATCGGCTTCGGTATGAATTCGGTAAACCCCTCGTTGCGGAACATCTCTCTTGCACCGCTGATGGTATTAGCGGTCAGCGCGATCACCGGAAGATCCTGATACATTCCGCCGTTGATCTCGCGGATGCGCTTAAGCGTCTCCACACCGTCAAATCCCGGCATCATATGATCGAGGAATACAATATCGTAAGAAGTATTCCGGCATCGCTCAACCGCTTCTTTTCCGCTTAAGCAAGTCTCCACCTGTATCCCGTAGCTGCCCAGAACGCCCTTGGCCACTACCAGATTCATCTCCTCGTCATCAACAGCCAGCGCATTGACTCCCACACAGGAAAACGGCTTTCTGCCCGCAGCCTGTGCCTCTTCAAATCTGGCTTCTTCCACCTCGCCGTTTAACAGATTCACAACAGAAAGAGCGGAGAACGGCTTATGGATCGCCAGCAGCTTGCTGTCCTGGCTCAGGGAATATTCCCTCTCCGCGATCACAACGACCTTGAGAGTGTCCGCCAGCTTCTCATAATACTCACGGTTCTCTTCATATTCTTCCTGCGCCATAAACACATGGGTCAATTCATAAGTGCGCTGCAATTTGAGCAGCCCTTCAAAATTATGAGCCTGATACCCTTCAATATCAAGTCCTTCTACCAGATGCAGGATCAGCCTGTCATAGTATCCCCGCACCTCGTCACAGCTATATTTATCCGGCCTGAAATAGCAGGCAATGCAGAGTTGATCCGCATTGGCAAGCGTGATACACGGAGCGCCATCCGCCACTCCCTGCGGAACGGCAATGTGAGCCTGCAGGCCTTGCTGTCCGTCGCTGTCAAAATGTATAAAGCCGCCCATAACATTCAGCAGGCCTCTTGCAATTGGGATTCCAAGCCCAAGCCCTCCTGCGAACCTGCTGCTCCCGGAATCTGCCTGGTAAAATGTATCGTACATCTGCGTAAGCTGGGAATCCGTCATACCGATACCGGTATCATAGATATCGATCGTCAGATTGATCCCATAGCTCTCCTTCCGGTATCCAATGCAGACGTTGATCCCGCCTTCCTCGGTAAATTTGAGCGCATTCTCCACCAGGATCTTAAGCACGTGTGAGATCTTCTCCGCGTCTCCGATGAGAACGGCCGGCACATTCGGATCGATATCAAACACCATCTCCAACTGATGGCTGCTGCCCTGCATAGCCGTCATGGTAATCACGTCATTAAGCACCGAGGTGATCATATACTCTTCCTTCGATGAAGTCAGCGTACCCTCCACGATCTCCGTATAGTCCAGCATATTGTTGATCTGATTGGACAGACGCTTGCCCGCCAGTTGTATCGACTGCATATTCGATCGGATCTCAGGGGAAATATCCTTCCCCAGCGTAACCTCGCTGATCCCGATCACCATATTGATAGGCGTACGGAGTTCATGAGAAACATTCGACAAAAATACGGCGTTCTGCCGGCCTGCCGTCTCCAGCTCCGCAAACGCACTTTCGTAACTCCTCCTCTGTTCTCTCCGTCTGTTGATCCAATACCGCGCAAGCAGCACTGAACCTCCCGTCACTGCGCCCCCAATTCCGAGTCGCAGTAAATCCTGTGTCTCCATATTATAAGTAATGGTACGCAGGACAAGATAATGATACAGAAGTCCCAACACATAAAGAATCCCTATTATATATAACATCCTCTTTTTATCCAGCATGAATAAAACGAGGACCATAACGCATGCCACAGCAGGCATATCAAAAAGACTGCTCCTATGTACTCCAAAGAAGAAAAATTCTATCATCAGCAGCCCGGCGCACAGGCTCTCGTAAAATATCCCCGAACCAAGCCTTCCGATATGAAGGAACCACACACTGAAATTACTGAGCATGATCAGCGGAACCATCCACAGCTCCCACGACATTACGATCGTGAGCATGATCAGTATTACGCTGAACACCGTGACGACTCCGGCCAGAAGCAGATGTTGTCCAGTCTGCCCGTTGCCTCTCATTCTTTCTCAATCTCCTTTGCAACTCGTTTTAAAAGCTCCTCAGGATAGAAGGGCTTCTTCAGATAATTAACCGCTCCCAATCTAATCGCGCTCATTACATCCTCCTCATCTCCTGATGCTGTAAGAAAGATCACCGGGACCTCGGCCGGAAGATCCTTCATCCGCTCAAAGGTCTCGATGCCGTTCATATTCGGCATCTCAATATCAAGAAGAACCAGATCTATCGTTTCATTCTTAAGCTTTTTAAGCGCATCCTCTCCTGACTCTGAAAGAATCACATCATATTGCTTCCCAAGGATCATCTTCGTCCTTACCAAATTCATTGAGTCGTCATCAACTACCAATATACGTTTTTGCATATGCTGCCTCCTATTTTCTATTTTGATATTTCCCAACTTCCCATACGCTTTATTGTAAAACAGGACAGCGATAAAATCAAGCCTGCCGCACTCTAATTATCGCTTTTATTCAATACTTTTCAGCGATTCCACCATGTCGATCTTCTTCAGCTTAAAATACATCACTCCATTGATCATCATGGAGAATGCCACCGTAAGCAGCAGGCTGTAGAGATAACTCGGCATATTGATATTCCTTCCGAACATAGCCGAATCCACCTCCACAGTCTCTATGATAAACAGATGAAGGAATCTGCCGAGAACTGCGCCGACGACCGCTCCAAGGAAGGTCAGGAGGATATTCTCCCGGTACACGTACTCCGCCACCTCTGTGTTATAAAATCCCAGGACCTTAAGCGTTGCCAGTTCCCGTTTGCGTTCCGCGATATTCACCGTATTCAGGTTATAGAGAACCACGAATGCAAGCATGCCTGCAGATATGATCAGAACGACAATGACCAGATTCAAGCTGCGCAGCATATCGTCAAGCTGCTTCTCAATGTCCCGGGTATAACTTACACTGAGCGCCGCATCCTGTTTTAATATATTTCTTCCGATCTTCTCCAGCTCCGAATCCGTGCCCGATTCCTTTGTAACGAACAGGATACTGTTATACTCGGGCTTTTCTTTGTACGCCTTCTCGTAACATGCCGGAGTAAAATATATGTAGTGTCCCATATAGTTTTCACAGATCTGCGCGACCTTTACCCGCTTATTGCCATTCTCCTCATCCTTGATCTCAATGATGTCGCCCGTCTTCGCATCGAGCAGCTTCGCCGTCTTCTCGCTGACGATAACTCCGTCGTCCGTAAGCTCATATCTCTCTTTCGACTTCCGGTCATGGAAATCAACATACTGCGGGATATCTTCGGCAGAACCAAACACACACTCATAGGCCGCACATTCTTTTTTGCCGTTTGTCAGAGTGACGTTCTGCATATAAGCCTCCATATACTGCGTGATCTGCTTCTCATTGTCCAGAGCTTCCGTCAGTTCTTCCTTCTGCTTCTCATCTATATCATCCTTCAGATAGACGCTGCCGTCATAGAACTGGATCTCAGCAAACTGAAGATTGGCGATCTCATAACAGGAATCCTTCAATCCGAATCCCACCAGCATCAGCGCCATACATCCGCCGATCCCGAATATAGTCATAAAAAACCTCTTCTTATAACGCATCAGATTCCGTATTGTAGACTTCCAGGTGAAGTTCAGATGTCTCCAGATGATTCCGATCCTCTCCAGGAATACCCTCCGCCCGTTCTTCGGCGCCGGCGGCCGCATCAGCACTGCCGGCTGAGCATCCAATTCCTTATAGCATGCCATAACCGTGGCAAATATGGTACAGAACACCGCCGCCCCCGACGCCATGGCCGCATAAGTCCAGTTATAAGGCACCAGTATCTCCGGCAAATGCTGATACAGGATACCGTAGGCATAGACGATAATATAAGGAAGGAGTTTTTCCCCGATCAGGACCCCGATAATGCTTCCTCCCGCCGTAGCAAGAAGCGCATAGCCGATGTATTTGGACGCGATCGAAGCCTTGCCGTAGCCAAGCGCCTTCATCGTACCGATAGAGGTCCTCTGTTCCTCTACCATACGCGTCATGCTTGTGAGGCTGATCAGCGCCGCCACAAGGAAGAACAGCACCGGGAACACCCTTCCGATCGCTCCGAGTCTCTCGGCATTCTCTCCGAATCCGCTGTACTCGATCAGCGTACTGCGGTCATAGACATACCATTTAGGCGTCTCGATATCCTCAATGTCTGCTTCTGCATCCGCTATCTTCTTCTCCCCGTCGGCAATCTCTGTCTCCGCCTTTGACTTGCCTTTCTCATATTCCTTCTTTGCATCCGCAAGCCTCGCCTCATTTGAGACGATCTCGGCTTCGCCGCTTGCAAGCTTCTCTTCCTGTGCCTTCAATTCGCTCCATCCGCTGTTGATCTGCGACTGGCCAAAAGACAATCTGGCCGGCGCGGCCGCAAGCTCGGCTTCGGCCGCGTCGATCTGGCCTTTTGCCGCTTCAAGCTCGGCCCCGGCACTGTCCAGTTCCCGCCGGACCACTTCTATCCCTGCCATGCCAAGCGTATAAGCCTGACGCTCTCCTTCGAGCCTTGCCGCGATCGTCTGCGCCCTTAAGTTAAGCTCCGCAATCTGCCGCTCGATCTCGGCATTCTGTTCATCTGACGCTCCGTCCTGAGATCCCGATGTATCCATCTGCGCTCTCAGCTCCTCGATCTGTACCATCAAGGACCGGTACTCACTCTCATCTGCTGCGATCTGCTCCTGAAGCCCTGCGAGCAGCTTTTGCCCGTCCTTGATCCTTGCATCTGCCTCGGCCCTTGCCGTTTCATACTGCAAAAGACCTTCCTCATATGCCGCTTTCCCTTCGCTGAGCTGCGCCACACCGTCTTGATACTGCACTCTCGCCGCATCCAGCTCCTTCTGCTTCGCGCTTAAGGTCGACTTCGCATTGGCAATCTGCGCTCTTCCGTCTTCGATCTGTTTTCTCGCATCCTTTAACTGTCTTTCTGCATCCGCGATCTCATTCGCCGCATCGTCCAGTTTCTTCCTTGCTTCTTTCCTTCCTTCCTCTAATTCCTCCCTCGCTTCCGAAAGCTTCTCATTCGCCTCGTCTTTCAGGCTCTTCTTACGGACTGCGGCCCGTTCGTCCGTCAATCGCTCGACTCCGTCCATGACCTCCTTGATCCGGTCGTCATACTCATCTGTAAATGCGAGCAGCTCTTTCGCGCCTTCAACCTGCAGATAGACCTCCGAAAACACATCCATATCAAACGTATCTTCCGGTACCGCAAGAAATGCGCGGATACTGCCGTCGCCTACAGCAGAGCTTCCCCTGCCGTACGACAGATAACACGGGCTGTTACCCCGTCCCACAACCGTCAGCGTGTCCGTCTTAAGCGTATCAGAAACTTCTTCCTCCGTTCCTGATTCAAGCCGTATACGATCGCCGATCTGGAATTCTGAATTATCATCAGCCAGACACTCGCCGATCTTCCCCGGAAGCCGGCCTTCGCTTACCGTGACTTGATTAAGCTCCTCCTGAAGCGACATTACATGGAGTACCTGCTGCTGATCCGCCGTATTGTAGAGAAAATCCGTGCTGTACGCGCCTTCCGCGCAGGCCACTCCTTCCTCCGCCTCCATAGCGCGGACGTCATCACCGGTAACGCCGTAGGTGCAGACAGCCTTAATGTCCATAAGCCCGGATCCGTCAAAATACGCATCGCCGCTCAGTCTCATATCCGGCTCGCCGGCACGTATCCCGGAGAAAAACGCAACTCCCAGCGCAACGATAAAGAGAATCGATAAAAATCTTCCCAAGCTTCTGCGAATCTCCATATAGAAATCTTTTCTAGTCGCTTTCTTCGTATTCTTCATCTGTCAATCCTACCACTCTATCGTCTCTACCGGCACCGGATATGGATTCCGTACCATATCCGCCACCCGTCCGTTCTTGATCTTGATCACACGGTCCGCCATCGGTGCGATCGCAGAATTATGCGTGATCAGGATGACCGTCATCCCCTTGATCCTGCAAGTATCCTGCAAAAGCTTCAGGATCGCCTTGCCCGTATTATAATCCAGCGCCCCGGTCGGCTCGTCACACAGCAATATCTTCGGATTCTTCGCCAACGCTCTGGCGATCGACACCCTCTGCTGTTCCCCGCCGGATAACTGCGCCGGGAAGTTATTCAGGCGCGCTCCCAAGCCCACCTCTTCCATCACTTCTCTTGCATCCATCGGATCCTTGCAGATCTGAAGCGCCAGCTCCACATTCTCCAACGCCGTCAGATTCGGGATCAGATTATAGAACTGAAACACGAATCCAATGTCATCTCTGCGGTAAGCCGTAAGCCTCTTCTGGTTAAACGACGTGATATCCTGCCCATCCACAGTCACTCTGCCCTCCGAAGCCGTATCCATCCCGCCCAGGATGTTCAGCACCGTCGTCTTTCCCGCGCCGCTTGGCCCTACCACGACCGCGAATTCTCCCCGGCTGATCTGAAAATCGATCCCGTCCGCCGCCATGATCTCCACTTCACCCATGCGGTATCTCTTCTTAACACCGCTAAGCGTGACAAATCCATCCATATATTTCCTCCGTTAAAACTATTCAATCAATTCTCCAAAATCCTTCTTCTCAAATTCCTGGATAGAGATATGCCTCTTATCAGGATTCGCATACACAAAGGTCTTATCCACATTCTCCAGATAATTCTGGATCTTATCGTTGGTGGCGCTTATGACCGCCTGGAAGCCCAGCCCTCTGATAAGAGAGATACAGCTTGCCACCTTCTCCGCATCCATCTTGGAAAACGCTTCATCCAGCACCACCAGACGGATCGTCGGATTCCGCTTAAGCTTCGCCGGCATGTTGATCTTATACACCTGGGCGAAGCTTGCCAGCAGCGCCACATACAGAGGATTCTGCCCCTCTCCGCCGGAGTTCTTCTTGATCATCCTGCCAAGCCCGATCGCCATATCCTTCCTTCCGTGGACGATCTGCTGCATATCAAAGGAGAGGTAAGTCCGGTAATCCGCGTATTTATCCATATTCCGTTTCGCCTCGTTCAATTCCTCCTGGGTCGCGTCCTTTGGCGGGATGAAGATATTGATCAGCTCGTTCATCAGCTCTCCGTATTGATCCTCGTGCTCCATCGTAAACATATTAAGCTGATTCTCCATGGAATCCGTAAGCTGAGACGGGTGGATCTGGAGCGTATCATCCATGAACATCTTATAGTATCTCCCGTCCGCCCCCTTGTTCCTTGTAATGACGAACTGGTACTTGTCCTTACCGAAGTCAAGTCCGCTGATGATCCGGTTCAGTTCATCCTTCCTCTGGTACGCTTCCCGGATGGCGCTTCGGATCTTGAACACAAAATCATCCTTAAAATGCTCCACCGCAGAGCGCGCCTGTTCCTTTGCAGACTCCCGAAAGGCCTCCAGATCATCGCAGGAGAGCGCCTCAAGCAGCTCGTCATAGGAAGTATTGTCCCTGACCGCCGTAGAAAATGTCCGGTTCGGATAGCTTCTCACATAACTGCTCCTTACCTCCACCAACTTCTGATAGCTCTCTTCCTCTGCTTCCCTGACAGGATAGAGCTCCGACATCCTCTGACGCTTAAGATAATCATAATTCACCGATCTCTTACCTTCCAAATAGCGCTTAAACTCCTCTTCATATCTGTCCGAATCCGCGCCGTTCTCCCGTCTAAGCTTCTGTCTCTGTTCCATGATTCCGGCTTCTGCATTAAGAAGCTCCTCATGCAGCTTCTCTATCTCCCTGCGGTAATTCCAGATCGTCTCCTGAACCCTGACGATCTGATCCTTCTTCTCATCCTGCCGAAGCTTAAGCTCCTGCTTCTGCTCTTCCCACGCATCTACCGATTCGCTCTTCAGCTTACGCATCTTCTCTTCGATCCGTTTCTTCTCACGCTCCTTTGGGGATATATCCCGGATATCCGCAAGCCATCCCAGATAGTCCTGCACAGGCTGGCTTAGGATCTCCATCTGCATCATCCGGCGGATCTCTTCTAACTCCTCCTGACACGGCAGCCTCTCTTCCTGCAATCTCTGACACTGTTCCTCCAGACGGCGGATCCTCTGCCGCATACTGGTCTCGCCGATGTAGGCACATCTGGTATAATTCTCCGGATGGATATGCTGCAGACGGAAGCTATGGTACAGCACACAGTCCGGCGTGATCCCGATCCGGCAGTTTCTAAGCTCCTCCACCGTCTCGCACTTCATTACATTACCCAGGAAGAAGTGAATATATGCCTGCACCAAAAGGAAAGAAAAAGTTTTTGCTATGGGCGTACCCAAGTACGCTGGAACTCGTCAAAAATAATTATCGGAAAGATAAGAGCAAGAGTCAGTCAGAGTTCATCGACCGCGCTATCCGGTACTACGCCGGTCATGTTACAGCGGACGAAGATACCTCGTACCTACCCAATGCACTTCTCTCCAACATGAAAAGCATCGTGGCCGAGAGTGACAACCGCCAGAGCAAAATGCTTTTCAAGCTGTCGGTAGAACTTGCCATGCTCATGAACGTGGTCGCTGCCAGCAGCGAGATAGACGAGATATCTCTTGCACGGCTACGCGGGGAGTGTGTACAGGAGGTAAAACGGCTCAACGGCAATTTCAGTTTTGAGGATGCGGTCGAGTGGCAAAGCTAGTTACCAAGTTCAAGTATCTGAAACCAAATGCTCGGCAAGGGCGTGGTGGCTCCGCCAAATATATTGCTACCCGTGACGGCGTGGAGAAAATCGATGACACGAAAAGGTTCGCGCCAGTCAGTTGGAATCAGAAACACCTAATTAGGAAAATTCTGCGAGACTTTCCTGATACCAAAGATATGCTGGAATATGAGGTTGCGGCCATTTACTATTTTGTGGCCAGCATCATCACGGCACAGCCATATTTTGAGGAAGTGCCATTGGATATGCTGCTTCCCTGCGTGTTCTATCCCACTCCGGCTCCTGCGGCATCAGGGTTTTCGGTAAACGCTTTTATGACCGAGTTTGCCATGTATATCAAATTTATGGATCATTCCACAATGGCGGCTTACGAAATGGGTGAAAAGGTGTTGCAGGCGATTATGGGAAACAGAAGGAAAGTGCCGCTGGTGGATGAAACCGGAAAACAAACCGGCAGGAATTTTCGTGTAAATATGCCGAAACTCAAAAAAATTGAGAATGGTGTGTACCAGCTGGAATTATCATGGAACCGCCACACCCGGTATAATGCGAAGGAAGTTACTCTTGCCAGGGATATATTTATGAATGGGTTGCCAATAGGGAAGGAGGATTGACATGTCTAAAGGGAAAATCGCCGGTGAAGCTGCGGTGAATCAGGCGGTAGAAGAACCTGAAAAAGTTTCTGATCAAAGAAAATTCCCGTATGAAGTGCTGAAAGAAAACTGCATGAAACTGTTTCGTGTAACATCCAGCACCTTCATCGGGGCAACTATCGGTAAGGAAAATGGATCATATTCCATCGCAGAGATGCAGAACATTATCGATGAATGGTTAAAGAAGGAGGTAAAAAAATAATGGCTGGGGG
>OFGA01001556.1_pt1 | contig 15569 bp, 13 predicted proteins | sample 1521471 | NCBI WGS metagenome assembly OFGA01 (sample SAMEA3504086, study PRJEB24116) | mouse gut metagenome | biome: mouse gut; feature: mouse-associated habitat; material: faeces | place: Denmark | collected 2011
ATGCAGTGTCTGGCTGGGCAGGAACTCCGCCGGGGCCATTTGCAGAGGCGCCGGGACCGCCGTTTTCCGTGGGAATTATTGCCGGACCGCCTGGGGCCGTTACAGGGCCATTGGAAGGTTCTTGCTTTGTAGAAGGCTCTGTAGATACTGGATTTTGTAAACCAGGTCCATCATTTGCTTCAGATGTGGTTTCCAAAGGTGTTTCTTCTTCCGGTTGGCTTTCTGTTGGTTCTTGTGATGAGGTTTCTTCTGCACTATCACTGCTGCTTGTCTCATTTGGCTCAGATGCAGGTTCACTTGATGGAGTGTCCTCATTTATGGCTGTAGTCTCTACAGGCGCAGGAATGGGTGTTGTAACAGGTTCCTGATGCTGTGTGTTTTGCTGATTGCCAGTATTTCCTTCAGCTCCTACATTTTTGCCGGATTCGGTGTCTTTGCCGGGGGTTCCTAAGCCGCTTACTTCTGCAATATGTGCGCTGATAATCTTTACCACGCCAGAAGGCTCAAATTGTGTGTCGTCATATAAAAATTCGTGAAGCTGGATTACATTGCTTTCTAGCGTTGTAGGGATTACACAGTCTCTTTTTCCGATTTTCATCTCAGAATGTGAAAACGGAAAGCCGGAAGTCTGTCCAATATAATACTTTTTCGCGTCTTTTGCCATTACCAACAGATCATCTACACCAATGCTGGTAGAAATCTGAGGAAATACTGTTCCGATTAAAGTACGTAAGGTATTAAAGTCAGCCTGTTTGGCTTTTTCCATGGCAAGTCCTAATACCTTGCGCTGACGCTCTGTACGATTAAAATCCGTGTCCATTAAACGCAGCCGGGCATAGGCAACAGCCTGAACCCCGTCTAAATGATTCATTCCGCTGTGTTCTAGATGGACAGAGCCAACACCGGTAGATTCTACGGTTTCTGTGATAAAAGAATTGATATAAGCCCCAAGCCCCGGCGCAATAAGGAGCAATGGCCAGAACACGAAGATGCCGAAAGAAAACAGCCCGCAGGTGACCATCAGCGTGGAAAGCACGGGAAGGAAGCTTCGGATGCTCATGACAAAGCACATTTTAAGCAGGGCTTTTACGGTATTTTCGCACCTTGCAATTAGCGGGAAGATAAGACGAAGGCAGAGGAAATACAGCAGGGCAATGGCCGTAAAAGTGATGAACATGGATCTGGCAAACAACGTGCCGCGGTTAAGGCACCAGGAAAAGTCGGCGTATAATACAAAGGCAGCGCCAAGGAACAAAAGCCAGATAAGCGCGGCGGGGCGGAAATTTGTCTTAAAAGAAGTAAGGAAGGAACGGAAGGTATAGCCTTCTTTGTTTGCGGCCATTTTCATAGTCACATAGTATAAGGCGGTAGTGCCGCATCCTGCGGTCACTACCGGGATGCAGCACAGATACCAGCATACTGACAATAAAAAGAAGTCAGCCAGGTTGCCGATAAAACGCCAGATTGGGTTTTCCAGATTGAAAAATCGTTCCATAAGTCAATTCCTTTCGTACAGTTCCCCGTTTACGGTAACGGTACCGCAGTCTGCGATACTGACGGGGGTCTCTGCAAGTTCAGCCATTTCCGGCGCCATTTCCAGAGTGAAGTCATGAAAAGTTATCTGCTCGGCATTGCGGATATACAGGCCGTGGAGGGAATCCCGGGAAAGTCCGTTTTCTTCACAGGGCCGCAGATCAATGGTGCCCTTTTGCCGATCGGTTTTTTGGCGCAAATGAACCGTGATGCCGTTAAAGCGGATATCCTTGATGTTCATTTTAGGATCCCCGTAGATCAGGATGCCGTTTTCCCCATCACAGTTAATGTTTTGAAAGCGGATATTCTTGATATGTCCTACGGTGGTATCGGAATTGCGCTTTAGCGCCGTGATAGCGATAGGCTCTGCTTTTCCCCACCAGTGGTCCTTGGAAAATAAGCGGGTCTCAATGTTCAAATTGGAGAACGTAACGTTTTCAATGCTTCCGCAGTCACGAAGCTGTAAGGAAATTCCCCGGTTGGTGCGGCTGATGTTGCAGTTTTCAATCAGGATATTGCGGAACAAGGATTCGCTTTCCGTGCCGAATTTAATGGCGGCGCTGGTGGAAGTCAAGGTGCAGTTTGCCACCACGATATTTTCGCAGGGCCCATAGTGGGCAGCGCTTGCCGTATTTTTAAACACGATGCAGTCGTCCGCACATTCAATATGGCAGTTGACGATGCGCACGTTTTTGCAGTGGTCAGGGTCAATGCCGTCGCAGTTGGCAAGCCGCAGGTTGTTTAAGATGCGGATACCGTCGATCAGTACATCATTGCACCCGATCATGTGGGTGGTCCAGAACGCACTGCCGGTAAGGGTCACGTGAAGGATGCTGAGGTGTCTGATATTTTCCAGAAACAGTAATGGCACCCGGGGATAAAAAGAGCCGTCGATGTGCCAGGGAGTCACCGTTCCGTAAAAGATCTCTTCATTCCCGTCGATGGTTCCGAACCCGGTGATGGAAACGCATTCACAGTCTTTCCCGTATAGGAAAAAAAGTACGGGGCTGCCTGTATAATCGCATTTTTCATAGGTGGGGGTTCCGGCGGTGGACTGGCCGGAAAGAATGGAAAGGTCCGTGTGGAACAAATTGTAGTCTTCCAAATGGCTGCTTCCCTTTAAGACGGCGCCGGTCTCTAAATGAAGTTCCACATAGGATTTAAGAACAATAGTTCCTGACCGGTACACCCTGCCGCCGGGAAACAGCACCCGTCCGCCTCCCGCCGATGAGCAATCGTCAATGGCTGCCTGGATGGCAGCGGCATCATTGGCAGCGCCGTCGCCTGCGGCGCCATAGTCTAATACATTGTAAATCATAAATCTTCCTCCTTGTTATCCCGTCAGATTGCTGTGGGATCTTTTATTTTTGGGATCAGGGGAGCGGTTATTTCCCCTGAAACAGGATTGTCCGCCGGCTCGTAAGAAGGGGCCGTGGACTGCTTGCGGAAGGCCCTGGGGGATACCCCGTTGATCTTCCGGAAAATATCTTTAAAGTAATTGCTGCTGTTAAAGCCACAGTCCACGGCAATCTTGGTGATGGAATCGTCCGTGGTAAGAAGGGCCTGGACAGCCTGTTTGATCCGGATATAGTTTACATATTCCTTGAAGGTAACGCCTGTGACCTTCCTGAATTTTTTGGACAGATAGGTTGGGCTTAAGTTGATCTGTCCGGCCACTTCCTCTAAGGAGAGGGGAAGCCGGTAATTTTGGGCGATGTAAGTCAGGGTGTCGGCAATGTCCGTGCTGATTCCGTCATTAACCCTGAGGCTTTCACAGACAAAGATCCCGCTCCGGTCTAAGCATAAGAGCATTTCCATGACATAAAGGCCAAGCAGCTCAAAGGAATGTTCGTCCGGCATATTGTTTTCTTCCATCATCCGAAGCAGGATTCCGTCTATCTTGATTTGTCCTTTCTTGTCTAAGATAATCTTTCCGGACCGCTTAATGTTTTGGGAAATGTCTTCGTGCTTTTCCAAAAAGGTTTCCGGGATGGCCTCCGGCCTGCAGTATACGATGATGCGTTCACAGGGAACAAGTCCTTCATAGCTGGTGCAATGGGAATCGCCGGGGGCCACCACCATGGCTTCGCCTGCCGTGAGATGGTAAGTGGTGTTGTTGATGTGGTAAATACAGCTTCCGGTCTTTAAATAAAAAATCTCACAATAGGCGTGGGTATGTTCGTAAGTCATCGTAAAAGTGGGAATACGTATCTGCTTTTCAACATAGATTCCGTTGTTGCTTTCTTCGCTGTAGATGGGATCACCTCCATATAGGGTCAATTTCAACAAACAGACCATATTTTTTCTGTCACATTTGTTGAATTATAACACCACAAATTAGAATAAACAATATGCAATCGGTCATTATTTTCTAAAATAACAAATAATCAGTTGTTTTTGCCAAAAACGCATATTATTTTAGTATTATTAGGGGCGCATCCTATATAAAATACATGTAAAGGTTTCAACAATAAAAGCAAAGGAGAGAAAATTATTATGAAGAAGAAATTATTTGCACTGCTTATGGCAGCAAGTATGGTACTTTCTCTGGCAGCCTGCGGCGGTAAAGATCCTGAACCGGCAAAAGACGATACGCCGGCACAGGCGGATACCCAGCAGGAGGAAGCACAGGCTCCGGCAGAAGATGAAAATGCACAGGAAGCTGCGCCGGAAGAAGGCACAGGAGAAGAGATCACGCTGCGTATGGCATGGTGGGGATCCCAGACCCGTCATGACCTGACGGTGGAAGTCATTGAAATGTATGAGAAGGAACATCCGGGAGTTAAGATTGAATATGAGTTCTTCTCATTTGATGATTATTTCACGAAACTGAAAACTCTGGTAGCATCCGATCAGGTATGGGATATCTTCCAGTTGGGTGGAAATTTCCCTATGTACATGGACAAGATTTATCCCTTGGATGAGTATATTGAATCCGGCGTTGTGGATGTGGCGAAGATTTCCGACGCATATTTAAAGATCACACAGGATTTTGACGGAACCCAGCTTGGGCTTTCTAACGGGTTAAATACATACGGCATTGCATATGACGTGGATATGTTCAATGACGCAGGCGTAGCCCTTCCTGATGAAACCTGGACATGGGATGATTATGCGGCGGCGGCAAGGGCAATCCATGAAAAGACAGGGCACTTTGGAACTTCCGGGTTTGCGTCCTCCGAATTTATCGCAGGGTGCTCCACTTATATCGGACAGCTTGGCCAGGTGGGGCAGTACAGCTTCTTTAACATCGACCTGACAGGAATGGGATTTGAAGATGCTTCCATGCTGACACCTTATATCCAGATGAGGGCTGACCTGATCAAAGAAGGCGTTTCGCCGGATGCGGGTGCGGAAGCGGAAGTTACCAATATTGAAAATGATTTCCTGGTAACCGGTGAATCGGGTATGACATGGGTAGCGGTAAATCAGTTCCCTACTATTTACGATATCTGTAAAGCGGAAGGCCGCACCCTTGGCTTAGCGCCGCTTCCCAGGGTGACGCCGGAGGGTCCTTCCGGGGCGGCCATCCAGTCTTCCCAGATGCTCTGCGTATCACAGGACAGTGAGCATAAGCAGGCAGCCGCAGAGTTTATCAGCTGGTTCCAGAACAGCACCGACTGCAACAATGTTCTGCAGGGTGAGAGGGGTATCCCCGTAAACGAGGATGTAAGGGCAGCTCTTAAAGAAACGGCAACGGAAGGCCAGCAGATCATGTATGATTTTGTCGATATGGTAGGTACCTTTGAAATGCCGGAGAAGATCAACGTGCTTAGCCCGGATGGACAGGATCAGGTAGTTGACAATTACCGCAATTACATCCAGCAGGTTGTCTTTGGTGAGATCACTGCACAGGAAGCAGCGGAAAAGACTTATGCGGATGCACAGGCCATCTTTGGATAAAAAGACAAAAACAAGATAGATGGAAGGTCATAAGCGCCGCCGTTTGGCGGCGCTTTTTGGAAAGGAGGAAAGAAATTTGAAGAAAACGCGCACCGACGGACAGGGCGGGATCAGGAATTTCCTTTATAAAGAAAACACGGTGGGGCATGTTTTTGCACTGCCTTTTATATTTGGGTTTGTCTGTTTTTCCCTGATACCCATTGTCACGTCTTTTTATTACGCTTTTACTGATTTTTCCCTTGGGTCGAAGACGGCGGATCTGGTAGGCTTTAAAAATTTTATCAGGCTGTTTCAGGATGAGGTGTTTTTGAAATCTCTTTGGGTGACGGTCAAATATGTGTTTTTTTCCGTTCCGCTAAAGCTTGGATTTGCGCTGTTCGTGGCATTTCTTTTGACCAGGAAAAGCGGACTTGTAACGTTATACCGTTCTTTATATTATGTTCCTTCCCTGGTAGGGGGAAGCGTGGCGGTGATTTTGGTCTGGAAACAGCTGTTTGCAAGGAAGGGCCTGATCAACACCATGCTTGGGGGGATGGGGTTATCAACCGTCAACTGGTTTGGTGACCAGGCTCTTGCCATCGTTCCGCTTATTTTGATGAGCGTATGGCAGTTTGGGTCTTCCATGATCATTTTTGCGGCAGGGTTAAAGGAAATCCCTACGTCCTATTATGAAGCGGCAAGGATTGACGGGGCAAACGGGTTCCAGATCTTTTTCCGTATCACCATGCCCTGCTTATCCCCTATCGTGCTTTACAATCTTGTGATGCAGACCATTTCGGCGTTTATGGTGTTTACGCAGGTGGCGATCATGACCGGCGGCGGGCCGAACAACTCTACCAATGTGTATGCTTATAACGTCTATAAGCAGGCCTTTACCTATAATGATATGGGATATGCCTGTGCTATGTCATGGTTTATGCTGGTGATCATGAGTGCGGTTACCCTTGTGATCTTCAAGACTTCCAAGATGTGGGTATTTAGTGAAGCCGGTGATTAAGAGGAGGAACGGACATGAAATTGAAAAAGAATATTACAAAAACGGCATATCATCTGTTTGTTGTCCTCTTTGGGCTTTTGATGATCTATCCGGTGCTTTGGATGATAAGCGGTTCCTTTAAGGACAATGGAGAAATCTTAAGGGGATCTTTGGGGCTGATACCGGAAAGCCTGAAATTGACCAATTACAGTACGGGCTGGAGCGGTTTTGGGGGAATCACGTTTGCCACGTTTTTTAAAAACTCTATCGTGACCACGGTGATCATCCAGTTTTATTGGAAGTGGGATGATTATATGGGGCCTTTGCTGTACTTAAGTAAACCCCAGTCCTATACCGTGTCTTTAGCCATAAAGATGTTTGCGGACGCATCCTCCACCACGGACTACGGCGCAATGTTTGCCATGTCAACCCTGTCGCTGATACCGGTGTTTTTAATCTTCCTCTTCTTTAACCGTTATCTGGTGGAAGGGATCGGAACCAGTGGACTGAAAGGTTAAAAGCATGGAACGGGAATGGGAAAGGAGGGTATCAAAATGATCCAAAATCCGATTTTAAGGGGGTTTTGCCCGGACCCCAGCATCATCCGTGTGGGTGAGGACTACTATATTGCCACTTCTACTTTTGAATGGTGGCCGGGGGTGAAGCTGTTTCACTCCCGCGACCTGAAAAACTGGGAACAGATTCCTTCCCCCTTAAGAAGGGAAAGCCAGTTAAATATGGCAGGGGATCCCACCTCCGGGGGAGTCTGGGCGCCCTGTTTAAGTTATGACGGAGAATATTTTTACTTGGTATATACGGATGTAAAGACCAAAAAGGGGCGTTACTACAATACCCATAATTACATGGTCTATACCGATGATATTTATGGAGAATGGTCGGAACCTTTGTACTTAAACAGCATCGGCTTTGACCCTTCTTTGTTCCATGACCGGGATGGAAGAAAGTATCTGGTGAATATGGTCAACGGCTTTAAAGGGGTGCTTGTCCAGGAACTTTTAAGGACGGAAGGGGAAGAGGAGACGGAAGTGCCCCTTGCCCGGAAAAAGCCCGGCTGGAAGCTCTTTGGGGAGCGGAAAAAGGTCTATAACGGCTCCGGCATCGGATGTACGGAAGGCCCCCATATCTACCATATCGGGGAGTGGTATTACCTGATCGTTGCGGAAGGGGGCACCGGCTATGGCCACTGCGTTACCCTGGCGAGGGCAAAAAGTGTCTGGGGGCCTTTTGAGACGGCGCCGGATAACCCGGTGCTTACCTCGGATCAGGAAGATCCCCTGGCGCTTAAAAAATGCGGTCACGGGGATTTGGTGGATACGCCGGATGGGGAATGGTATCTGGTACATTTGTGTTCCCGCCCCCTTTCCGGGCAGAAGTGGTGTACCCTTGGCCGGGAAAGCGCTATCCAAAAGGTGTGCTGGGATCAAGAGGGGTGGCTTGGGCTGTCTGCGGGAGGGCGTTTTGCGAAGGTTTCCGTTCCGGAACCGGGAGAGAGGTTTCCCGCGTGTGATGACAGCGCCGGGATGGAGCAGAAAGGGATGCGGCTGGCGGAATGTGGGCAAAAGGTTGTACGGGATGAGTTTGAGGGGAAAGAGCTTCCGGTGTATTACACATCCCCGAGGGTTTCTTATGAGGGCTTTGCGGACCTTGCCGCCCGTCCGGGATACTTGCGTCTTAAAGGACAGGAATCCTTAAATTCCCTGCATCATGTTTCCCTGATCGCCCTAAGGCAGCAGACGGTCTGGGCCAGGGCTGTAACTTGTGTGGAATTTAAACCGGATTACCCGGAACAGGCCGCAGGGCTTGCGTATCTGTATGATGCCATGAATTTTTACCTGCTGGTAAAGACGGCGGATGAGCAGGGGCAGAGTGTCCTTACCTTATTAAAAAGCGATGGCGGTGTGATTACGGATGAGATGGAGCCTGTGTTTGTTCCGGCCGACGGTCCTATCGAGCTTAAGGCAGAACTGTCGGAGGATGGCTGCGAAGTTGGTTTCTTTTTCCGGTATGACGGGCTAAATTGGCGGCGGGCAGGGAAGGAGCAGTCAACTAAGATCGTGACGGACGAGCACTGCAGGGGATTTACAGGCGCTCATTTCGGCATGTATGTCCATGACATGACAGGGCTTTCCTATCATGCTGATTTTGATTATTTTGAGATGACAGTGGGATGAAAAGGAGAAATTTGAATTGATCGGTGAAACAAAGGTAACATTCCGGACGGCGGATGAGCTGCTGCAGAAGCTTGTGGATAAGGCGGAAGAAAAATCCCTGGAAAATCTGAAGGATTTTGCCGGAAGGAAGGTGTTGATCGAGGGCGGCGGCTATGAAAAGATCTGGCTGGAGACCCAGCCTATGGGCGGGGAAATGTACGCCAAAAGAGATCTGGAGGCGGGGCTTAACAATAATCTTTTGTTTATGGAGTGCCAAAGGGAAGATGGCAGGATCCCGGGAAGCATTGCCATGATAGACGGGGTGCTGACTCCCCAGTTTAATAAATTCCAGGGCTTTTGTTTTCCCGCCCCGGCCCTCAATATGTATTATCTGGCAGGCCGCCCGGCAGGCTATTTGGAGCAGTTATACGATACGTTAGAGCGATTTGACGCCTATCTTTGGCGGGTGCGGGATTCGGATGGGGATGGCTGCCTTGAGACCTGGTGTAAGTATGATACCGGGGAGGACCACGGGGTACGCTATCAGGACGCGCCGGATGCGTGGACCGAAGAAACTCCCCCAAAAGGCTGTAAAGTGGTGCCAATGGCTTCCGTAGACATTATGAGTTTTTCTTATTCCGCAAGAGAGATACTGGCCAAGATCAGCCGCATCCGGAAAAAGGAAGACAAAGAAAAATGCTGGCTGGACAGGGCGATGCAGGTGCGTGGCAAGATCCGGGAGTACCTTTGGAGCGAAGAAAAGGGAATCTGCCTGGATCGAGACAAGGACCACCGGGTGATGGATATCCTGATCCACAACAGCTTGCGGGCCATGTACTGGAACAGCCTTTCCCAGGATATGGCAAAGCGGTTTGTAGAGGAACATTTATTAAACCCTAAAGAATTTTGGACCAAAATGCCCCTTCCTTCCGTGGCGGTATGCGATCCGATGTTCCGCAATGTGACCACCAACAACTGGAGCGGCCAGGCGGAAGCGCTGACCTACCAGCGGGCAATCCGGGCATTGGAAAATTACGGCTATGACTGGCTGGTTCCAATCCTTGGGAGAAAGCTGTTTGAGGCCATCGGGCCGGAGTGTGTTTTTGTCCAGCAGTATGATCCCTTTACGATGGCGCCTTCTAAGGTGTGCCTGGAAGGGGAACAGGATGCTTATGGACCTGCCATGTTGTCGGTGCTAGAGTATGCGGCAAGGATCTACGGCATCCATATGGAAGGGGAGCAGATCTTTTGGGGTACCGCAGGGGGAACGGAGTGCACCTATCTTTGGGAGTGGGGAGGACATAAGTTTTTCATTGAAAACAGCGGAAAGGGCGTAGAGGCTTTTGTGGACGGGAAAAAAGTTTTTAAGGCCGGGCCGGATCGGAAAGTGGTCACTGACTTAACGGGAAAGGTGATCCGGGAAATCCCACTGGTCTTAAAGGCTTAATACAGGAAATAATTTTGGCGTCACTTTATGGTGGCGCTTTTTCCTTGACATGGCTTAAGGGCACAAATATAATTTTTTTAAGAAGGTAAAGCGGAAAGGTGGATATTGATAATGAAAAAACAAGCGTTCAACCCCTATCTTCCCTCCTGGGAGTACATTCCGGACGGGGAGCCTTATGTGTTTGGCGACAGGGTTTATGTTTACGGCTCCCATGATTTTTATAATGGATATGTGTTCTGCATGGGGGATTATGTGTGCTGGTCCGCTCCCATAGATGATCTGGGAAACTGGCGGTATGAAGGGGTGATCTACCCAAGGAATGAGGATCCTTTAAACCAAGACGGTAAAATGTGCCTTTATGCGCCGGATGTGACGGTTGGGCCGGACGGCAGATATTATCTTTACTATGTCCTTGATCATGTGTCCGTGGTGTCTGTTGCGGTGTGCGATGAGCCGGCGGGGCAGTATGAATTTTACGGATATGTCCATTATGAGGACGGAACGCGCCTTGGGGAGAAACCGGGGGATGAGCCCCAGTTTGACCCCGGACTTTTAACGGAAGGGGAAAGGACCTATCTGTATACCGGGTTTTGCGGAAAAGGGGATAGATCCCGGACCGGGGCTATGGCCACGGTATTAGGCCCTGATATGCTGACTATCGTGGAAGCGCCGGTGTTTGTGGCGCCGGGCTGCGAGTATGGAGAAGGCACCGGTTTTGAAGGACACGAGTTTTTTGAGGCTCCTTCCATGCGGAAGGTGGGGGATACCTATTATTTGATCTATTCTTCCATTGTCATGCATGAGCTTTGCTATGCGGTGAGCAAAAATCCTGCCAAAGGGTTTACATACGGCGGCGTGCTTGTGAGCAATTGCGATCTGCATATAGATACCTACAAACCGGCCGGGCTGCCTGTGGCATATGGAGCCAATAATCACGGCAGCATGGTGGAAATTGGCGGAAAATGGTATATATTCTATCATCGGCATACCAACGGAACCTGGTACAGCAGGCAGGGATGTGCGGAAAAATTGGAAATCCTGCCGGATGGCAGGATCCCTCAGGTTGAGATCACATCCTGCGGGTTAAACGGCGGGCCTTTGGAAGGAAAAGGGGAATATCCCGCTTACATTGCCTGCCATCTGTTTACGGATCGGCCTTCCGTCTATGTAGGAGGTGAGAAATTCCCCAGGATCATGCAGGACGGAAAGGACGGCGATGAGGAGCCGGGATATATTGCCAATATGCAGGATACTGCAACGGCAGGCTTTAAGTATTTTGAATGCCATGGCGTCCGAAAGATCAAGATCAAGGTCCGGGGTTATGCTAACGGGGAATTTGAAGTTAAGACAAGCTGGGATGGGGAAGCTTTGGCGGTGATCAGGGTGAAAAATTCCAATGTCTGGGAGGAATATGAGGCTCCGGCGGCTATTCCCGACGGAAAGCAGGCGGTTTATCTGACCTACCGGGGAAACGGCAATGCCAGCTTACTGTCCTTTACCCTGGAATAAGTAAGGGAAAGGAAGAAAGGGGAGGATCTGGTAAATGGAACAATTGATCAATATCGGGTTTGGAAATTTCATTAACAGGTATAAAATGATCGCGGTGATCAGTCCGGATTCCGCACCTGCAAAGAGGATGATCCAAAACGGGAAGGAACAGGGAACGGTGATCGACGCCACCCAGGGGCGGCGTACCCGGGCAGTGATCGTGATGGAAAATAACCATATTGTGCTTTCGGCGGTGCTGCCGGAGACCATTGCGGGGCGGTGCGGGCAGCAATAGCAGCCTGCCGCCATATTAAGATGATGCAAAAATGATGCAAAAATGATGGGAATATGATGCAAGTGTGTTTTATAATCTAACCGTAGGAAGAGATCAAACAAAATGATGGAATGGAAAGAACGGAAAAATGGAAGGATATACGGGAGAAGAAAAGCGCGGCGAAAGGAAACGCCTGGTAAAAGCGGGGTATACCCTGGCATGGGTGGCAATGATCTTAATGTGGGCGGTGCTTGCGTCACAGTCGTTGAGGATTGTGGGATAGATCAGGGTTAAGTTATTCTCTGATACGGCCGATATAAGATACGACAACTTGATTTGTCTACTTATATTTCAGGGAAGAAATATTGATTTCAAGGAGGAAACTTATGGTCGTAAAGAACAACCTAACAGCGATGAATTCAAACCGCATGCTTGGGCTGACAACTAAGACCCAAGCCAAATCTACGGAAAAGCTGTCTTCAGGATATAAGATCAACCGCGCCGCAGACGACGCGGCTGGATTGTCTATATCAGAAAAAATGCGCCGTCAGATCAGAGGGCTTACGCAGGCTTCGGCAAATGCGTCGGATGGGATTTCCTGTGTACAGACGGCGGAAGGCGCATTGAACGAGATCCACGACATGCTGCAGCGTATGGAGGAACTGGCGGTAAAAGGGGCAAACGGAACATTGACTTCCGTGGACAGGAGCTATATCACCCAGGAAGTCAGGCAGCTCATGAGCGAGATTGACCGTGTGCAGTCCACAACTACCTTTAATGAGCAGAACCTTTTGGACGGTACTTTTCAGAATAAGGGTCTGATGGTAGGGGCGGAGGCCGGGCAGCATATCGCCATTACCATAGGGAATATGAGCACCAATGACTTGATTGCAAGTGCGCTTTCCAAGGGGCTCTTTTACCACATGGGGAATGACAGCCCTGTGTGTGAGGGATCGGACAAACCGCATCCATCCACTGCACCCTATCCAGCCGGAGCGGTTGCTTATTGGATTCCGGGAAACGGCACAACATTTGCAAAGCAGGAATATTGGGATAAGAGTACGATTCCACCCTGGGGGTCACCGGGACATTCCCATCTCTTAGGGGCAGAAGACCTGAATATTTTCCACAGCTTTTCCTTTGACGCGATCACGGATGAAACGGTAAAAGAAAAGCTGACAAATAAAGCCGACAATATACCAGGAGTAGGAGTCGTCACGGGAAACACAGGAGGAAGCGAGGAAGCGCTGGCATTAGATAAAGTTGCGGATGCCCGCTATTTTCAGGCATTGAATGTTTTCGCCAAAAGCGCAATCTCCGATGTGTCGGAAGCCCGTTCTAATTTGGGCGCTATCCAAAACCGGCTGGAACATACCATAAACAATCTGGATAATGTGGTGGAGAACACCACGTCGGCAGAGTCCGCGATCAGAGATACGGATATGGCTACGGAAATGGTGAGATATTCCAATAATAATATCCTTGCACAGGCAGGACAGTCTATGCTGGCCCAGGCAAACCAGAGTAAGCAGGGCGTGCTCAGCCTGTTAGGGTAAGAGCAGGATTTTGGGTGATTTACCGGTAAATGAATCAAACATGTATGATACATACAGATTGGAAGAGACAGCTAAAAAGCTGTCTCTTTCGGGTTTATGGAAGCTTTGGACAGAAAACAGGTGTCAAACATATTCCATTATGTTACAATGAAACCAGATGAAATTTTGATTTATTGTGGGAGAAGAGATGAAAAATCAATATATAAGTGAATTGATCAGACAATTAGAGCAGACAGAGATTTGGTCCGGAACTTCCAGAAAATGTGAAAGCTATGACGAAGGGATCCAATTACTGGTGGATGCCTTTTCCGGCCATAAAGAAAAGAAATCTCAGCTCTTTTTCATAGGGAACGGGGGCAGTTCGGCGATCGCAAGCCATATGACGGCGGATTTCATGAAAAATGGCGGCATGAACACTTACAGTTTGTATGACAATGCGGTGACTACCTGCATGGGGAATGATTATGGCTATGAACATATTTTTTCAAGGCCGCTGGAATTTTTGGCCCGGGAAGGAGATCTTCTGATAGCGATCAGCAGTTCGGGCAATTCTAAGAATATCATTAACGCAATAGAGGTTGCGGCAGGGAAGAAGGCTTTTACCATCACGCTTACAGGCTTCGGAGCGGATAACCGGGCAAAGGGGATGGGGGATATCAATGTGTATGTGCCCTGTCATAAATATGGTATTGTGGAGTCTATCCACAACCTGATCTTGCAGCAGGTGGTAGATCTTATTATGGACCGGGATGGAGTGAAGCTTTGATATGGAAACGGCAGGGCAGGAAAAGACAAAAAAGCCGGCAGTTTTTTTGGACCGGGACGGGGTGCTTGCGGAGGAAAAGAGCTATGTTACCTGCATCGGAGAATTGAATATTTTTCCGTATGCGGCGGAATGTGTTAAAAAGATTCATGAAAAGGGTTACTATGCCATTGTGGTCACAAATCAAAGCGGTGTGGCGAGAGGGCTTTTTACGGAAGATGAATTAAAAGAAATGAACGCTTACCTGATAGGGCAGACAGGAGCGGATGCGGAGTATTACTGTCCTCATCATCCGGAAGGGAAGGTGGAAGCTTACCGGAAGCAATGCCGCTGCCGGAAACCGGAAACGGGGATGATAGAAAGAGCCTGCCGGGAGTTTGCTATTGACATGGAACATTCTTATATGGTCGGTGACCGGGCAGGGGATATTATGGCCGGGAAAAATGCGGGGCTCAAGACGGTATTAGTGGAATCAGGCTATGGAACGGCCAGGCTGGAGCGGGAAGTTACAGCGGATCATGTGATGGAGGATCTGCGGGAGTTGATGGAAATATTGTGATATAGGAGAGGTTATGGCAAAGACAGTAGGGATCGGGATACAGGACTTCGGGAAGATGATCGAAAACGACTGCTTTTATGTAGATAAGACAGGATTTATCAAAAAGTGGTGGGAAAGTAAGGATGATGTGACGCTGATCACCAGGCCCCGCCGCTTTGGGAAGACCCTTACCATGAGCATGCTGGAATATTTTTTCTCCGTAAAGCATGCCGGCCGGGGGGATTTGTTTGAGGGGCTTTCTATCTGGGAAGAAAAATCCCCGGATGGGGAATATAGATATCGCAGTTTACAGGGAACTTATCCTGTAATTGCATTAAGTTTTGCAAGGGTTAAGGAAACTTCTTACCGGTATGCCAGAAAAAAGATATGCCGCATCATAAAAGAGTTATACAATCAATATAGTTTTTTGGAAGACAGTGATAAATTAAATGAAGATGAAAAACAGTTTTGCAGGAGCGTTTCTGCGGATATGGAAGACGATGTGGCAGTGGATTCTCTGAACTCATTGTCAGGCTTTTTGGCAAAACACTACGGAAAGAAGGTGCTCATTTTTTTGGATGAGTACGATACCCCAATGCAGGAAGCTTATGTAAACGGGTACTGGAAAGAGATTGTTGCTTTTTTTAGAAGTATGTTCAACGCCGCCTTTAAGACCAATCCCTGGCTGGAACGGGCCATCATGACAGGGATCACCAGGGTCAGTAAAGAGTCCATCTTTTCGGATTTGAACAATTTGAAAGTGGTGACGACAACTTCCGAAAAATATGCGGACAGTTTTGGGTTCACGGAAGAGGAAGTCTTTGCGGTTTTGGAGGAGTACGGCCTGTCCGATCAGAAGGAACAGGTAAAAAGCTGGTATGACGGGTTTACCTTTGGCCAAAAGAAGGATATTTACAACC
>OFGA01001568.1_pt1 | contig 15492 bp, 19 predicted proteins | sample 1521471 | NCBI WGS metagenome assembly OFGA01 (sample SAMEA3504086, study PRJEB24116) | mouse gut metagenome | biome: mouse gut; feature: mouse-associated habitat; material: faeces | place: Denmark | collected 2011
TCTTAATAAATATTTTCTTTTCTCGAGATGGTACTGTTACATATACATCTGTATCAGATGGCATATTTTGGATATACTTCAACATATAATCTGACATTTCTGTATAATATATATGCAAAATCAATGCAATTTTATCTTTTTTCTTTCTATATTTATCTATGTGTGTCACAGGCAAGATGTAATTTAAATGCATACGTTTTTTTAAATCAGAAATATTTTGTAATCGAAGCAAATTTGCCCAAATCATATCTACATCATAATCAATATGTTCTTCAATATATTCTAGTATATCTTTGGCTGCTTCTCCTGCTGAACGTTCTAAGCTGTCTCTATACTCATGAAAAAAAGAGCGTCGCTTTAATACAGGACAATATTTTTCTTTAATTAAATATAATGGAAAATCTCGTAATATATCATAAGTATACCCATCTAACTCTGGTGCCTCTAAATATGTTGAGTAATAAAATCCTGCTTCTTCCATTTTTTTAGTAAATACCGCTTCAAAATATCCAATTGCTTCATAATAATTCCGAATTTTCGATAAGTTTTCAAAAAATTTCCAAAACACAACTGATTGATGTAAACTTTTTCTAAAGACCATAAAATACGATTGAATATGTTTTGGAATATAACCATATTCAATCGTACCAAATGGATCAAATGGCGCTCCTGAAAATAAGGACATACCCCAAAAATCAATATCTTTCTCATCCATAGTATTAAACATGTTGACAAAAGGGTAGAAAGGTCCAAATACTGTAGCATTGCAAATCACAACTTCGTCATAATCTCCCAAAAACTTTTGACCATGCAATTGTAGTCCTAATTTATAAGCAGTAACGTCAAATCCTTTATTTTCTCTTTCTATATATTCATCTGAAAGTTCTGTTAAAATTTTTTCCCCTTCTCGATTTATATTCCCATTACATATCACTAGCAACCGGTTGAGATTTTTTTTTAATTCTTTTAAAAAATATATGACATAATCATCTACTATCCCTTCTTTATCAAAAAAAACAAAAATGCCATATCTTTTTACCAGATTAGAATTAATTTTCATAACTTCCTCTTTCTTCGATTACAAATTATTCAAAATTGTATCATTCAAAATTTTTTTAATTTTTGTATTATCTCCCCAAACAGCCGGCGAGTCATATTCTCTATCCGGAAATTTACCATATTCTAATTCAATATTTAATTGATTTATTTTAATAAATTTCTCCACTTGTTCTGCTAAACTTACTGCTTTTCCACTACAGCAATTTATAATTCCACCTACTTTTTCTTGCATTAATACAGCAACAATTTGTTTTGCCAACTCATCGACATGAATAAAATCATACTTATTCTTTCCAGTAGTAAACGGAAATTTCTTTTCTCCTGCTGCCCTTACCAGGGCATTGGCCACCCCAAGGTCAGCTACCGCCGGGAATTCTATGGGCGCATACTCCCTGCTGGTGCCTTCCATACGGATGGCACCTGTAGCGACTACCACATCGCCGCTTTTTACTTCCTTCTGCATACCGCCGCAGGTGCCAATTCTCACAAAGGTATCCGCACCGCACCGATAAAGCTCCTCCATGGCAATGGCTGCAGAAGGGCCGCCAATTCCCGTGGAGGTGACACTCACCTTTACCCCGTCCAGGGTTCCGGTATAGGTAATATACTCCCTGTTATCGGCAATGAGGGCCGGATTTTCAAAATATCCCGCAATTTTCACACACCGTTTCGGATCCCCAGGCATGATCACATAGCGCCCCACCTCCCCCCTGGCTGTCTGTATATGGTATTGCCTGCTGGCATCTTCCGAATAATTTTTCATAGTAAAGACTCTCCTTTCCAGCCTTAGCGGAACTGGTTGCTCCCGCAGTCGTAAGAATATCCGATACCTTTTAGCTTTTCTTCTATTTCCGTTTTGCACACATCCAAATCTTCACACAGGGCATCTAAATCTGAATAATAATCACGGAGCTTTAAATTCACATAGCTTAACAGCATATTTGCATCTTCTGGCATCTGCACCACACTTCCCCCTTCCTGGTCCATAAATATTTTTATTTTTGCCGTTCCAGGCAAATTTTCAGATGGTTTATGTTAAGTATAACTGAAAATCTCCTGGCTATCAATGCGTTCGTCTATAAATACGCAGAAATCAATTTCCAGGGTTTCCTTACAGCCTTGAGAAAAGGGTAACACAAAAAGGAGGCAGGGAACCCGTTAAAAGGCTCCCTGCCCCTGCCTATTGCCCTTTATGCATTTTTTACTTTCGCTTCAAGGGTGTCCCCCTGCAGCGTAATTAAAATCGTATCCCCCTGGGAAACATTGTCTGCCAGAATCAGTTTGGCGGATAATGTTTCCACATATTTTTGAATATAGCGTTTCAGGGGCCTGGCACCATAAACCGGGTCGTAGGCGTTATCAATGATAAATCTCTCCGCCTCCGGCGAAAGCTCCACTTTAAGCTCCCTTTGGGACAGCCGCCTGTTCAGGTCTTCCACAATCAGCCGGATAATCCCGCCGATATTGTCTTTGGTCAAAGGCTTAAACAGGATCGTCTCATCAAGGCGGTTTAAAAATTCAGGCCTGAAATGACCCCGCAGGTCATTGAGCACCAGCTTTTCCGCCTCCCCGTTAATAGTGCCGTCCGGCCCAATGCCATCTAACAGGTAAGCCGCACCAATATTGGAGGTCATTATTAATATGGTATTCTTAAAGTCCACAGTGCGGCCCTGGGAGTCTGTGACCCGCCCATCATCAAGCACCTGCAAAAGCACATTGAACACATCCGGATGGGCTTTTTCAATCTCGTCAAAAAGAACCACTGAATAGGGCTTCCTCCTGACTGCTTCAGTCAACTGCCCCCCTTCCTCATACCCCACATATCCGGGAGGCGCCCCAATGAGCCTGGATACAGAATATTTCTCCATATACTCGCTCATGTCAATCCGCACCATATTGTTTTCATCGTCAAACAGGGAAGCTGCCAGCGCTTTGGCAAGTTCTGTCTTCCCCACCCCGGTAGGCCCCAGAAACAGGAACGAGCCAATTGGTTTGGTAGGATCCTTGATCCCCGCTTTGGAACGGATAATTGCCTCCGTTACTTTGGTAACACCCTCATCCTGCCCTACTACCCGTTTATGAAGCTCTTCATCCAGGTGAAGGGTTTTGTTCCGCTCGCTTTCTGTCAGTTTCGTCACCGGAATACCTGTCCAGCGGGAGATGATCCTGGCGATTTCATCCTCCGACACACTTTCATGTACCAGGGATAAATCCTTGTTTTTCACCTGCTCTTCTTCGATTTCAAGCTGCTTTTTCAGGGCAGGCAGTTTGCTGTAGCTTAATTCCGCTGCTTTCTCGTAATCCCCCTCCCGCTGGGCAATCTCAATCTGGCTTCCCACCGCGTCAATTTCTTCCCGGAGCTTTGAAAGCTTTTCTACAGAGGATTTTTCATTTTCCCACTGGGCTTTCCGGTTGTTCAGCTCTTCTTTCAGCTCTGCAAGCTCCTTTTGCAGGGCTTCCAGGCGTTCCCTGCTTATTCTGTCATCCTCCTTTTTCAGGGCTGTTTCCTCAATCTCCATCTGCATCACCCTGCGCTGTAATCCGTCCAGCTCCGTGGGCATAGAATCCAGCTCCGTTTTGATCAGGGCACAGGCCTCATCTACCAGGTCGATGGCCTTGTCCGGAAGGAAGCGGTCTGAAATATAACGGTTAGACAGCACAGCGGCACTGACCAGGGCGTTATCCATGATCTTAACCCCATGGTAGACCTCATACCGCTCTTTCAGCCCTCTTAATATGGAAATCGTGTCCTCCACTGTAGGCTCCTGCACCATCACTGGCTGGAACCTCCTCTCCAGGGCCGCATCCTTTTCAATATACTGCCGGTACTCATCCAATGTGGTAGCGCCGATACAGTGAAGCTCGCCTCTTGCCAGCATGGGCTTTAACATATTGCCTGCGTCAAGGGCACCGTCTGTTTTTCCAGCCCCCACAATGGTATGAAGCTCGTCGATAAAAAGGATGATCTGCCCGTCGCTGCCCTTTACATCCTCAAGTACTGCCTTTAAACGCTCTTCAAATTCTCCCCGGTACTTTGCCCCGGCAACCAACGCCCCCATATCCAGGGCGAAAATCTTCTTGTCCTTCAGCCCCTGGGGAACGTCCCCGCGGACAATACGCTGGGCTAAGCCCTCCACTACCGCTGTCTTACCAACGCCTGGCTCCCCTATGAGCACCGGGTTATTTTTGGTCTTCCGGGAAAGGATCCGGATAATATTTCTGATCTCATTGTCCCTGCCGATTACCGGGTCAAGTTTCTGCTCCCGCGCTTTTTCCACCAGCTCCTGCCCGTACTTGGCAAGGGTGTCGTAGGTTGCCTCCGGGTTGTCGGAAGTGACACGCTGGTTGCCCCGTACAGTGGAAAGTGCCTGCAGGAACCGTTCCCTGGTAATGCCAAATTCCTTGAAAAGATCCTTCACCGCCCTGTTAGGATGCTTGACCATGGCAAGGAATAAATGCTCCACAGATACATACTCATCGGAAAGAGCCTTCGCCTCATCCTCTGCGGATACCAATACTTTGTTCAAATCCTGCCCTACATAGACCTTGCCCCCCTGTACCTTGACCCTTTTGTTTAAAAGTTCTTCTGCTTTGTTCACAAAGTATTGGGTATTGATCTCCATTTTTTCAATGAGCTTTAAAATCAGGCTGTCGTCTATGGTAAGCAGGCTGTACAGAAGATGCTCCTGCTCTATCTCCTGATTGCCATATTCATAGGCAAGCTTCTCACAGCCCTCTACCGCCTGCATGGATTTCTGCGTAAACTTTGATATGTTCATAAGCGCTCCTCTCTGCTTTATTGCAAATGTAACTGTCATTTACATTATATCCGGCTAATCAATCTCTTATTTGTTGTTTTCATTTGTTATAGTGTGAATATAACACTGATTGTTAGCACTGTCAAGAGGTGAGTGCTAATAAATTTATTAAAATTTTGCATATTCAGTGTTTATGCGGGTTTGCGGGCTATATGTTTTTAAAATAACAGATGTTTTATGCTCTACTACACCATTACTACAGCATTTTTTCAAATTTTTGGTGTACTAATTCCCTGCCACTCTCGCATAACGCTCCACTTCTTCTCTGATATCCTGCTTATTTACGATATGGTTATACACATCCATTGTCACATCACTAGGTTAAGGGCGGAGTCCTGGGAAACAAGTCTGCTTTGCGATGTTCTTTCTTTGCCTTTGCTACTTCTTCCTTATTATATTTATCAACAACATTGTAGATCACGTTATTAACTGCGCTCGGCATCAAAGGTCTTCCCGTCTTTGCAAGAAATATGAAATCAGAATATCCATCTATTTCTTCTGTACTCCGCCTTCCTAACATGAAATTGAATTTTCGCTGTTCCGTAAAAGCTCTGTACACATTCTCCGTGAATGGTATGGTTCGCACGCCCGCTTTCGTCTTAGGCTTGGATGCCCGAAAACTGTAACCCGCTCCCCAATCCTTATAAATAAGCTGATGATCTACGGTAAGCTCTCTGTTCGCCATATCCACATCGCCCCAGGTTAATCCGATTAACTCACCACACCTTAATCCAGTTTCCAGTAGAACTGTGAACATGGGCGCATATACATTGTATACGTTGCTCTCACAAATAAGAGAAAACAGTCTTTCCTGCTACTCCAAAGTCAAAATATCCTTCTCTGCAGGCGGCCTTCCGTAATCGCCGGATAATGCCCTTTTAGCAGGATTCTTCCGTATTCTCTCAAAATAATACCGCACCAATTTGACATGGATATATAGAAATCCTCATAAACTTTTATGAAACCTCAAATCCTGCAAGATATTGAAAAGACTGGGTTTTATAGACATTTATGAAAATCCGTGAAGATATGAAATCAGCCCCGCGTATTACGATGCCATATTTCACTTATTACTCATAATTCCTTCAAAAGCATAGCCTTATCCGCCTCTGATACTTTCATTGCTGACATTGCCTGTTCCGCAGACCATTTCATAGATTCCATCAAATTTCTCACATTTTCAAGTAGATTATCTAGCCTTGCACTTTCTGCTCTTCTATCCCCATATTTCTCAACCGCTTCACACATTCTTTCTCGGCCTCCTTCTTCCTTAAAATGCTTTACCCCTTTAGCCAGTTCCGAATAATACATATCCTTCGCTTCCTTACAGCCAAAGTCATGCATTAGTCTTCCGACTGTATCGTCTCCCTTATAGTTTCCATTCACATACACAATATGAGAACCATCATCAAACAACTCATCCGTCTCCTCAAAATACCGATTAATCGTATAAATCGGTATCCCATGTCCAAAGATATCCGTCTGAGTAATAAACACCATATACGAATCCTGTAACTCCGAAAAATCCTGCCCTGCTTTCAGCATCCGAGAATCCATCATACTGCTATTATATCTGGCGCGGCGTATATGCGCCCCTTCCGGTTTCTTCTGCACTTCCACATTATAGTGCTTGCCCGCACTGTCTTTTGCCAAAATATCCAGACGGATGTCCCGCCCGCCGACTACAGGACTCTGCAATTCTCTCTGCCCTACAACGCTTATAACTTGAATATCGTCCTTTCTCAGTATAATCTTTAACAGAAGCTCCGTTGCTTCTATATTACCGTCAAATACCATTGACATCAGATCATCATCGAATAAACTCATTCCATCGACAATTTGATCTACAGTTCTGGTATCCTGTCGTATTTCTTCTCCAGCCACCTGATCACCGCCTTTTTGACTGTCTTTTCTTTTGCCATCTCATCATTAAGTTACTATTATTATATCCCATCGTGCAAGGACTCACAATCTGATTTTTCCGAAAGCATAAATGAAATACGCAAGTCAGTTGTCTCCCAAGCACATCCCGTCATCCATCCAGTACACCATTTACTACACCATTTTTCTGCAAAATGACGACTTTTGATGAATCAAGACAGATGATAGAACATGCCGCAATCCCCGTAAAATTGGCACTTACGGCACACTATGAAACAAGTCGGAACGCACCCTCCACTGTCAAGAGGTGAGTGCTAAAATTGCATGAAAATTTTATAAAGTACTGATTTTATGCGGTTTCCAATGTTTATATATTTCTATTTTACCCATTTTGACATACGATTGACATATTTTTTCTGACATACAAAAAAATCATCGCCGATATTGCTGACGGTGGATTCTTACTTAAAAATTGATTACATTGTCAATTCTCTGCACTTTCTTTTCGGTTCTCTCAAAGCTGCTGTGATTATACACATTCATAGTGATACTTGCATCGGAATGCATTGACACCTCCCCACTTCTGTAAAAACAATGTAATAAAGGTTACAAGGTACTCTGCAACCCCATTGTCGGAAATACTATCTATCAGTGTGTGGAGTTTCTGCTTATTTTCGCTCATGCAGACACCTCCATGTCCTTACAAAGCCCTATTGAAAAAGAGTAAATTGCTTTCAGTTCGCCAATCCCTGCATTTGCTACAAGTTGATAAATAATATGGAATATCCAATCTGCTCTTTCATTTCCGTTATCATCAACCGCACAATCACCAATGATTAAACCAATGCTTTTAAGGACATTTTCGTTCTCAATATCTGGCATTCTCTCAATAATGCAATCCACTACTCTTTTTCCGTCATTACTCATTCTTGACACCACCTTTCACGATATGGTTTAAAACGCCACAATAGCCGTTACCACAAAGGCAACAAACCAAAACCAGGTATGACGCTTTTCATCTCTTAAAATTTCCATTGCTAAAGGCATATTCTGTTTTTTCATAATCTTTTACCATTCCTTTCTTGTACCGGATATGGTATATTTTTTAATATCCGGCTTTGCTATGTGTCCGGGTTACTTGCCCTTGTCAGAGGTTGCGGCTCTGTAAGGGCATTTTTATTTTCTTCTAATCTACATACACTTCCTTTCTATGGCTCGTCTTTTATGATGAATCGCATTGTTTACATTTGGATTAAATCCGCATATGTAACATACATTGCATCGCCCTCCTTTCCTTCGTCTGGAGGGCTACTTTGAACCCTCCGAAAAATAAGAGGGGTAAAGCCGCCTGGCTCTATGGTTTTCCCATATCGACAATACAACACAATTTCCCCTATCGGACAAGCGATTATCCCCGTATAAGTGCAATTATAAGTAATAAAAGAGCTATCAAAATCAGCCCATACGCCAACGCCGCCGCAATTATACATATCATGTTTTTACTTGCCTTTTCCGGCTATTCTGAATTTTAAACATTCTCCCGAACATCCCCTAAAGCCTTACCGAAATATGTGAAAGTCTTGCCCTCTGCCGTGGCAAGGTCAAAATAATTCACCCCGCCTTCATAGGCTCTGCAAATGGTTCTGACAGCATCCGTTTCTTTTGCCTCAGCAATATACGATGTTCCAAAACCGAGAACACTGATTTTATCGCCTGTTCGTTTATTGATCCGATATTCCATGCCATCCTCCTATTGAATACTCCGCCCAAACTCCCGCAGTTCCTTCAGCTTTTCCTCCGACTTATTTTCCCTGCCATATGCTGAGAAGATACCCATATCCTCCAGCTTCAGATAGTTCAGAAAAGAATTCTGGTATTCATAAATCGCACCGCAGTAAACATGATTACTGCCGGAACTCATAATTAATGCTGCCTTTGTCAGATTCTTAGTTTTATCTAATGCATAAATCCGATTGATTGCGCACTGAAGCTGTCCAGTAAAACTATGATAATAGATTGGGGATGAAAGCACGATCATATCTGCCTCCTGCAGAACTGGGTAAACTTCCTGCATATCATCCTTTTGGATACACTCACCGTTTCCTTTCGTATGGCAATATTCACAGGCAAGGCAGCCTGCAATTTTTTTCTGGCACACATTCATGATCGTTACAATGTGACCGCCTTCTTTTGCACCCTCTGCAAAAGCCTCCACCATTGCCGCAGTATTCCCATCCGGCCTCGGACTTCCATTCAACACTAAAATATTCATCCCTTTATCCGCCCCTCCTTATTGTATCAAACTGGCATTAAGGAAATTTTCAATTTTGTCAAAAGGAATCCGATCCGTCCGGTCATAAAGGTCAATATGCTCTGCATCCTCAACCACATACATCTCCTTCGGTTCCAAAGCCTTCTCGTATGCATGATCGCTGAAAAAGCGTGAGTGCGCCCTGTCTCCAACAATAAACAAGATCGGACGAGGAGAAATCTCATCCAGATGAGAGAGCAGTTCAAAATTGATAAAAGGGATATTGCTTGTGGTAGTAAAACCTCCCCTTGCACGTTCATGATGCCCGCGTTTCACAGCATAAAAGCGGAGCCATTCAGCCGCAGGTTCCTCTACTCCGGCAGGAACTTCCGCATAGGGTGTTTCCGGGAAGGCAGGAACATATTCCGGCATATATCCATTTTCCGCATCAGCCCAACGCTGTGCGGCAAGGGCTTTTTTTGCCTCCAGAATCTGTTCCGGGGTCTGCATCATCCTTGCCGCCGCACTCATATCATACATACTTGTCACAATCGCCGCTTTGATCCTTGTATCAACCTGTGCAGCAGCCAGCGCAAATCCGCCGCTTCCACAAATGCCAAGTACAGCAATCCTCTCCCGGTCAACAAAAGGCTGCAGGCCAAGATAATCTACACCCGCACTGAAATTCTCAGTGAACAGCTCAGGGGAAGAAACGTGGCGGGGCTCGCCTGCGCTTTCGCCCATATAGCAAGGATCAAATGTCAGCACCACAAATCCCCTCTGCGCCAGCTCATTTGCATAGACAGCCGGTCCCTGCTCCTTTACCCCGCCATAAGGTGCGCCAACAATCAACGCAGGGTGTTTTCCTGCTCTATCCAAATCCACCGCCGTATATAAATCCCCGGCAATCATAAGCCCATAGCGGTTCTGGTAACGGACGTGTACTCTCTCAACCTTTTCATTCAATTCACAAATATAATGACTCATAATCTGATCTCCTTTTTTATTCTGATTTTTCAAGCGAAAATGTTACTGTAACATCCCCATCCCCCAAAGCTGCCAGTAAACCCTCTTTCGTGGCATTCTGGATTTTTCCCAGACGGGTAAAATTCCAAGAATTTGTGTCATAATAAATCGTGATACTCGTACCGAGATAAAGAATCACATCTCCTGGTTCTGTTGTGATCTGCTCATCGTTCCTCGGCAGCGTATCCCCTATTTCGCCTATCTTCTCAAAACTGCCGTAGTCATGCATATCAACTGTAAGCGGTTCTTTAGCAAGCAGATTCTTAAAGGCTTCGGCACTGGAATTATCCGAAAAGGCTGCTGTAAAGACCGTTTCCCCCGCCGTAATATAAAACTGGTTCTGATCCACTTTTTCTTCCTCCTGCAGGTTGTTTTGTTGTTTGTCCTCATTTGAAGATTTATCTGTTTTTAAAGTTAAATCCTCTATGGAAGATGCACTTTGTATCTCTTCCGATTCCCTTTCTCCGATTGTTTCAGATGTCTGTCCATCAATAGGATTCTGTGACGAGCAAGCGACAAGTCCGGGCAGAAGGAATATAACAAGCATCAATATGAAAATTTTTTGTTTCACGTTCTCACCTCCCCGAACAGTAATCTAATCCATATGACCATCCCGAAAATGAACAGCAGACAACCGAAAATACGGCTTAACGCAGTCTGGTGCCGACCAGCCTTTTCCCTGAAACGGCCTGCTGCAAACGAGAGTAACAGCCACCATACAAAAGTTCCCGCCAGCACTCCAAGGACAAGCAGCGCCCCATTCAGAACAGTCATCCCTTCTGTCAGATTAAAATAGGAAAATGCAAACAGAAAGGTAAGGATTGCCGCAGGGTTCGTAATGCCTACCACAAAAGCGGAAAGGAACATCGCCATTTCTGCGGATTCCTTTTTCAGCTCAGATTTCTTATGTGGCTTCCCGGCAAAAGAGCAGATGCCCATCGCTATAATAAACCCTCCGCCTATGACAGTGATGGCTGTCTGATATTTCAACAGGAAATCAGATACCAAAGTCAGCCCAAACGCTCCTATGGATACATAGATACAATCCGCAGCGGAAGAACCAAGCCCTGTTATAAGCCCTGCTTTTATCCCATGCTCTAAAGTCCTCTGGATGGCCATGGTTCCAACTGCACCAACAGGAACACCAAACAGCAGCCCTATTAGAATGCCTTTTAGCAAAAACAGCGCCAGTTCCATAGACCATCCTCCCTTTATGCTATTGCCCTGCCAGACTTTGAGCGCCCACAGCAGACAGGCACATTTCCCTCCGTCTGGCCACAGATGAAAATTTCACCCTTTGAATTTTCATCATCACGAATGATCTCGCCCACAGAAGGCACATAGATTTTGCCGGAAAGCGGGTTCTTAATGCTGTCAACCGGCGTAGTGATACATGCCTCCACCTCAGACTTTTCAAAGCACAGATCTGTGCTGATCATCTCACAGTTGATAAGTTTTAAATTTTTGCAATAGCATAGAGGCTGGGTTCCAATGATCTTACAATTTTCTAATGTCAGCCCATCCGAATACCATGCAAGATATTCCCCCTTGAATGTACTGTTTTTTACGGTTATATTTTCACCATGCCAGAATGCATCTTTGGTATCAAAGGTGCAGTTTTCAAAAACCGCATTTTTGATATACTGGAAGGAATACTTGCCCTTGAAAGTGACTCCCCGGAATGTGAGATTTTCAGAGCGCATCATAAAGTATTCGCTGACCGCAGTACTGTCCTCCATACGGATGCCCCGCACCGACCAGCCAAACTCCGGTGAAATAATATCACAGTCCCGGATAACCACATCACTGCATTCCCGGAGAGCCTTAATCCCATGCATCTTCGTATCCGTAATCTCAATATGGCCGGAATACCAAAGGGATGCACGGCAAAGTTCCGTCATTTCAGAACCTGAAATTTTAAGCCCATGGTCATGCCAGAACGGATAGCGGAGATTAAAAAAACAGTTTTCGGCCGCAATATCGGAACATTCCTTAAAGGCGCTTTCCCCATCTGCCGGGCCATCAAAAGAACAGCTTTTCACCAATACGCCTTCGCTCCCATAGAGAGCCCTTTCCATGTCAAAATTCTGATTTTCAATGATTCTCATTACCAATTACCTCCTAAATTTTTAATATTTCATCGTGCCTGTTTCTTTCTGTTTTTAATCTGGTATACCAGATAGTCCAGACAATCAATCTGTTTTTCTTCCTCATGTACCCTGTTTAAGATACTTTCTCTGTGTTCCTCCAACAAACTTAACTGATCCTTCCAGTCGCCTTTGTCAAAATATCCCATAAAGCACCGGATCGTATCCAGGCTGCATCCCGCATCCCTTAAATTCTGAACCACTGCCTCTTTCGAATCATACCCTATTGTCTGTTCCGGCCTCATTTTCCTCATCCCTTTTATTCTGCTCATTCACCATCACTGATCACAACAATTTTATTTCCCCACCCTTCCAGTACGGGGTTGTTCTGGACAGCCTCCAAAAATTCCTCCGAATAATCAAAATATCCCACCGGAGTATATTCAGCAGCAACCTCTGCATCCTGATAAAAAAGGATGATACGGTTCGGTTCAGAATAATATACCATCCCGGCGCTTTCCTCCGTGATACTCTCCGGGGCAGAAGGGATTTCATAGCGGCTCGGAATATCATAATACTGCATGACCTCCCAATTATCATAATCATCATAATGGTAAATCGGCAGCCGCCAGTCACTGGTCCCCACATATTTCGCAATTGCCGCCGCAGTATCATTATCATAAAGATGCATGGTAAAGGCTTCCCCCCTGTCCCCGAACCGGACAACCAGATCTGCCGTCTGGGACTCATTCACTTCCGGTTCATCCGACTCATCACTTTCTGTCTGCATAACAGGCTCCTGCGTTCTTTCCACATAAGAATTTTCTTCCCTGGCTGCACTACTGGATTCGGAAGAATTGCTGCATCCAGCCAATAACATCCCTACGGCAAGAACCGTACCAAATATCACCAAAACATTTTTTCTCATCATGTGTCCTCCACTCTTCTTTGCTTTCGGAAAAGACATCCTTACTTTTCCTTTAATTTCATTATATTCTTTTTCACAAGAATAGCAAATACTTATATTTAATCGATTTCAATAGACAAAAACTATTCATTTATAAAAACGCACCATTGCATACTTGAAGAACCTGGCCTTTTACATGACGCCCCATTTTACTCGCCAGATACAGACAGGCATACGCCTGATCTATCGGATCGCATTCCGGTCCCGGAAAATAGACATAATGCCCGCTGTACTCCAACATTTTTGCACCTCCGGGCTGTTCCCCTGCTTTATTTGCAAGATGAGCTGGTGTTACCGTAGCTCCGGGAGCAACAGCATTGCAGCGGATATTTGTATCAATCAGCCGCATTGCAACATTTTTAGTCAGCGTGTTTAATGCTCCTTTTGTTGATGTATAAGTTGCACCACAGAATGGGCGGGTACCATTTACTGAAGAAATATTAATGATAACGCCATCGTTCTTTGGCAGAAAAACCTTCAATGCCTCCCTGATGTATCTCATCGGCCCGCCTAAATTGGTATTCATAACAGACAGCATCCAGTCATCATCGGTTTCATCAATGATTTTCTGTTCCCCAATCCCGGCATTATTAATCAGAATATCTACATCGCCAAATTCTTTTATCGCCGTTTCAAAAACCCTTCTGGTGTCATCGGTAGAACAGACATCTGCTACAACGCCGACTGCCTTCCCACCTCTGCTGCAGATTCCCTCCACAACCTTATCCAGTTTTTCCTGCCCACGCGCAGTAAGAACCACAGCGGCGCCTTCTTCGGCAAACAGTTCCGCCATCGTCTGTCCCATGCCATAACTGGCTCCCGTAATAATTGCAACTTTTCCTTTCAACATTTCTTTTTCCATTTTGTTTTCCTCTTTTCTTTTAAATTTGATAAACGATCATTACTGTTTGGCGACTAATACCGTAAGCCGCATTTTCCTTATTTTCTCCGCATCAAGCCATGCAAAAAGCATAAACAGCCCCGTTACCGTCACTATCGGGATCATGATATTCAGGGCAGACGGCTTCCCCGAAAAATTGCTGATTCCAAATTGCCTTAGAAGCGCTGCCACAAGGGGGTCAGTAAACAAAATAGCCAAGAGCGAACCGAGGACGGAGCCAGCCCCCGAAACAATCCCAAACCGCAGGGAGAAGGAAAGCCGTAAACGATCCGGTGGAAATCCAATGGCACGGTAAATACCCAGATCCTTTTTTTCCATAGTAAGAAGTCTCCCTGCCGAAAGGGCGGTTACTACAAAAACAAATACCGACACCACGGCATACATAAAAAGCATCAGCCACTTCATGGCGGAAAGAATCCCAAACAATCCAGGCCATGAATTTTCATGGAGATACACGTCTCCGCCATACAAACCTTCTAATGCCAGCATAACTTCCTGCTGCATTGACACATCCTCAAGAAAATAATGGACACACCACATTCCTGCCGTTTCCCTTCCGATTTTTGCATATCCCTCCCTGCTAAGGCCGACATTTGCCCCCATATCATTTGCGCACTGGTAAATACCGGAAACCCTGTAAGGCATACTTCCTGTGCCCCCACCGACCGTAACCGTATCACCAATTCCCACATCCAAATCCGCAGCGACAAACTCTGTCAGCACAATCTCGTCCGCCTCCAGGCAGGTTCTTCCGGAAAGGATGTGAAACCGCTCCGGCTCTGTGATCACATCCCCGTTATCCCGCCTCCTGCTCCCTGACTGACAAAATCCATGTTTACGGTAGAAATGGAGGCATACCCATTTTCCGGATATGCAGCCACTACCATAGCATTGCAGCTATTCCAGTCAAAATTCCGCCCAAACAGGAAATCACCATCTTCTGACTTTACGGAGATTGTGCTGCAGCCGAAGGATTCCTGTGAAAATCCAATATCCATGCCGGACAGCAGATTTTCCGCCAGAAAGCCGATCACTTCCCTGTCAGAAGAAGCACCTCCAGCAGAGAGGAATGCATCAAAGCCATAATCCCCCTCGTATTTTACGGCAGACAGCCCGTTTTCTAATTCCCTGATCTCATTGGTTAACAACACGCTTTCTAAATTTTCCATTTCCATAGTTTCCTCGGAAACCAAAGTTTCTTTATTCTGGCTGCCCACTGTCATTTGATCTGTTTCCACATTTTTACATCCTGCTAAACACAAGACAGATGTTAATAACAACAGTCCAGAAGCTAATCTGTTTTTCTGCATGGATAAGCCTCCTTGTTTTTCTTTTAGTTAAATTATAGCATCCAATTTTATCAATAACAAATACTTATATTTTATCGTTTTCAATAGTTTAAGCCTATTCAAAATCATGTTATAATGTAGAAAACCAAAAAGGAGAGCAGCACATGGAATTACGTGTACTTCAATATTTTCTTGCAGTGGCAAGAGAACAAA
>OFGA01001572.1_pt1 | contig 15484 bp, 20 predicted proteins | sample 1521471 | NCBI WGS metagenome assembly OFGA01 (sample SAMEA3504086, study PRJEB24116) | mouse gut metagenome | biome: mouse gut; feature: mouse-associated habitat; material: faeces | place: Denmark | collected 2011
ATTTTTTGAACAATTTGTTTAAGCTGCTCATTAGTCATATCCCGGACAGAAGTGATATCCTCTACACTGCGAAAAGTCTTTTTAATAATTTCTTCTAATTGGTCTCCTTTATTAAGGTTATACTGTATTAGTTTTAAATCATTTTCCAACTTCTCTATTTCTGATTTCATTCCTCCAATCTTTTCGTTCAGTTCTTCCCTACTGATCAGATCATCTGTGTACATATTCATATATTTCTGACGGGTACGCTTTAGCTTTGCCAGATGATTCTTTACCTCTTGCTCATAATTCTCGTTTTCATCTTTTGCTTTGTAAATATGAGTAAACTCTTTTACGACATGCTGAATAATATTTTTTTTAGATTTCAACATATCCGAAAAATATTCTTCCAAAGCCCGTATCAGTTCTTCCTCATCGACCGTAACTGCATTCGGACAGCTATCTGCGCCTCTTCCATTATGCCCGGAACACACCCAGCGTACGTACGTATTTTTATACGTACGTACAGTCCTTCTAAACGACCAACCACACTCTTTACATTTTATTAAAGTACTAAAAAGATATTTGTTACTTTGCCGTTCTCTTTTCATATTAAATGCTCCATGCCTGCCTGCCAGAATTTCCTGTGCTTTATCAAATTGCTCTGGTTCAATCAATCTCAAATCAGGCCTGTCCATAACCAGCCATTCTGATTCATCTTTTTCTTTCCTTATACCCGTAAGAAAATCTGTTACTTCCTGTTTTCCATTTATTATTTTTCCTGTATATAATTCATTTGTAAGAATCCGACAAATAGCATTTTGACTGAAACTACAATTCCGTTTTGTTTTTACACCTCTTTCGTTAAGCATATTTGCAATCTTTGCCGCGCCATACCCTTCCTTTGTATACCAGTCATAAATCTGATGAACAATTGCTGCTTCTTCTTCATTGACTCTCAAATTAAAATAATCTCCGCATGTTTTATCATATCCATAGACAATATTGGGAACTCTTCCCTTTTCAGCATTCATCTTTTTTCCAAATTTAACACGTTTAGAAGTATTCGCGCTTTCTTCCTGAGCCAATGCTCCAAAAATAGTCAGTACAAATTCAGATTGCCCTAAGACTGTCATATTAGCTGTAAGAAACGTAGTTTCAATTCCAAGCGCTTTCAAAGTTCTGATACTTTGTAATAAATCTACGGTATTACGTGCAAATCTAGAAATATCTTTCACAACCACCATATCAAAAATGCCTTTCTTTGCATCTTGCATGAGTTGTAGAAACTCCTTACGGTTTTTAATCTTTGTACCCGAAATACCTTCATCTGCGTATAGTTTTACAAGTTGATGCCCATTTTTTTCTGTATATTCTGTAAAGAATCTTTTTTGTGCTTCCAAACTATTAAGCTGATCTGATTTATCCGTAGATACGCGGCAATATGCAGCAATATTCATTCTTCACAACCTTTCCATTTTATTTATAACGTTCCGTTACAACTAAATTATATTCTGTAACCCTAAAAAAAGCAAGAAAAAATGAAGAACATTTCTGTTCTTCACAATTATCAGACATTATTTATAAACTAACTTACATGGCGCTTTCTCTCTCCCTGATGTAACTGGGAAGCTTCTCTTCGCAAAATTTCTTCAACTTTTTTCTTATTTGCCTCCACAAACCTCTTCATTATGTAATTCGCTGTTGTCTCTGTCGTATTGGGATTATGAAAGCGTATATTTACCTTTGACCTTTTAGAAATAACTGCCACCTCCCCTGTTTTACTCTCCCATCATTTCTGTTTTTCTAGCTTATGACTAACACTTGAAAATTAGTACTAATTATCTCAATAAACTTCTAGAACCGCGAAACCGCCTAAACCGTCTCTTATAACCAATGTAAATACTCTTTTTATCCTCATTTGCGTATGTATTTTTGGCGGTTCTGACGGTTTGGGCGGTTTTTTCCCTCTTACAGCAGTGACCTCTTCCCTGAATTTAGTAACTAGTATTTATAATAAGAAAGCATAGCCATTCTTTGAACAGTTCTCATAAAACAGCACATATTAATTCAATTACTGTTTCCTTAAACACAAGTACCAGTATGATAAGTGTAAATAAAATAATACAAATTTTTGTTCTGTTCACACTATGTGTCCTCCTCTGCAATTCTAACTTTCCCTTTTCTCATGTCATAATAATAAACAGAATCTGATAACACCTCTTCCACCGCTATAGCATCCGGATCACTATTAACAGAACTAACCATTGCTTTCAGCCCCTCCACACATATTCCTTTCTCATCACAAACGAGCAAAACCTCATGCACCGAACTTGGCAGTATAAAAAGATTACACCCCTTCTCATTTGCAAATGTTTTCAGCATATCCACTCGCAGCATTGCCCTAGCTCCATGAATCCGGCTTTTTGTAGAAAAGATATACATATCAATACCCATTTCCAGTTCCTCCTCCAGCTCCGCCGGAAACAGAGACGCCATATTCGTTATGGTAAATTCTTCTTTTCTAAAATTATCTATTGCCGTCAGGTAAAGTTCCCCTATATCAATCCCCCATGCCTCCATCTGTGTCCACAAGACTTGGGCTGCCATTTCTCCTTCTTTCTCATTCAGCAGTACAACAAATATCATTGCCAGATCCAATACCTTCTTATATGGCTTGTCTTTCAAATATTCCTCATTTCCATCCATCCTGACCAGCCGGATTCTAATATACGGTTTAACCTGCTCCCAATCAAAACCATTCCAGTCCGCCAACACATCATCTCTCCGCTTATAGATCTCCAATACTGTATTTTTACTCTCTTCTATATTTCCGGTACAGGCATATGCCTCTAAAAGACTGTCTACATAAATCATCGGCGTTGTATTCTCTTCTTTCGTCTGCAGCACCAGCGCCTCTTTCTTGACTTTATTATTCTTAACCATTTCCGTATAATAAACAGACACATTCTCTCCTAACTCTTCCTGGACTTTCTCTCTTAAAGATTCCTTATATGTTTTATAATCCACTTTCTCCACCTCCCCTAAGACAGCATGTTACAGAAAAGGCGGGCTGTAAAGCGTACTCCCGAAATGAATCCCTCTCTCTGACCAATTACAGCTCCCTTACATATTAAATCTGCCAGGGATGTTTTCGTCATATGCTCTATATCTGCTCCCTCAATCAAAAGAATTAACCTCTCATTCATTGCCTCATCCGCGCTCCCCGACGATTCGCTCATGGGAACAAATACCTTGTCATAAATTCTTCCTATTATCATATCTCCTGTCCTTTCTGTATCTTCTATATTTTCTGCAGTTCCTTCCTCACATTTTTCTGATTTCATTTTTCCCTGCTCTGTTTGATTATCTTCCATATCTTATAGTCCTCCTGCTATCTTCTCTGTATGCTTACCGGCTCTCCCACTATGGACTATGCGGCTTTTGTCTTTGTCTTTTTCAGTCCTTGAAGGGCTTTTTCATAAATCTCCGGCGTCATATCCTCCAGCCGTTCTATTTGATACCTCTCCATAACCGCCTCGATCGTCACCCCGGTACGGTCAAGCTCTTCCTCCAGAACTTTTCTTTGTGTCTCCGCTATGTCTTTTGTTTCGGTTTTCTTTTTTGCTTCCCGTTTCTTCTGCGGCTCCGCCTCCTGCTTTAATTCAAATACCTTATTTCTCTTTCCGTTTAAAATAACAAGACTGTTAATTTCCCGCTCTTCATTATAAGAAATGGAATCTACTGAAAAACGGTCTGTCGTGATGTACCGGTCCCCCTTCTGCTGGATACTGGCAATTCCTGCAGATATCCAGATAAATGGGGCGGTATAAAGCTCCCTTCCAAGCCCCCAATTAAAGCAGGCGCGTTTAAAGGAATCTGAAGCCTGCCCCTTTTCCTTCTCCGAATAGCTAGTGGTCCCTACATCCTGCTTGGCAATCCATTGGCGTTTTTCCTCATCCCATATTTCCACCGTACAATACAGGTTCCCGTCAATGCTCTGATGGGTTCTCCTCCAACCGAAGGGAGTAAAAGTTTCATCTAAAATCTTCTGGTCTACGCGGGCGTCCTTAAATAATAAAAGGCTCAATCCCTTTTCATTTACCACCCCTACCCTGCACTCAATTTCATCTGCGCGCAACAGCCGGAGCATTGGCTGCCCTCTGACGGGTGATTCAACAGCCTTACCATGAATGCCTCCCTTTTCCTGCTCTTCTCCTCTCTTATTCTGTTCCTGCAAATCTTTTTCTTTTATGCTTCCTGCCTTCTTTGCTAATTCCTGTTTTGCTGTCATCTTCTCCTCCCAATAAAATAAGGAGAGGCTTTTAACCTCTCCCTTGTTCCTGTATCCTGCTATTCTTCTGTCTCTTTGATCCCGAAAAGGACTCTCATATAGTCCTGCTTCTCATTTAAAATCCTGATAATAAGTATGCAGTTTCCTTCTATTCTGCAAAAGATATAATTATGCCTGCAAAACAGACTGCGGTAATCTGTCAAAACCCCTGTTGTTTTTACAAGCTCGGTTCCCATATAGGGAAACACTGCAAGATTCCTGACTGTCTTTGTAATCTCCCTTAAAACTTTCGCGGCGGTTTCCTCACTGCCACAAGTATCCAAAATCGAATACTTTACATTCTGCAGATCCTCTTTCGCCTTTGGCGTATATTTCAGTTCCATCATATCCCCAATTCAGCCTCTACTTCATCTGCAGACAGAAAACCTCCCTCTCTTGCAGAGTTTTCTCCTTCTTCCAGCTTGGACATTAAAGTCAACATTGCTTTCATACGGTCGTACTCCGCCATATTTAAAATAACATATTCGCCCCGTCCATTCTTGGTTAGAAATACTGGAGAACCATCTGCAGCCTCTTTTAAAACTTCTGTATAATTTCTTAAGTCTGAAATAGGTTTAATATTCGGCATAAACAATCGTTCCTTTCCTTTTCCCATAGTATACCACCTTTCACAGAAAATAACAATGTAAATCTACATGTAAATTTATCAGCAAAATTTTTACGCTGCCTTTATCGTAAACCTCCTGAAATTCAACGTCTTCCGATACTGCTCATACACCTCCGGTCGTTCCTCCCTAAGCCTCTTTTCATCTATCCTTTGACTGCTCACAGACTTCCATGATACCCGATAGTTTGCATTTTCCGCTGTCTCCGCCTCTCCAAGATACAGCTTTAACTCCTGTTCAATCTGTTTCTTTTCCGTAGTCATTTCCTCCAAAAGAAGTTCCAGTTCCTGACGGCGGTCTAATTTTTCATCAAAGCCTCTAAGGGGTATGGTCTCCTTCATGGACTTCTGAAAATACCCGGAGATTACCTTATCCGCAAGCTCCGAACCGTCCGGCTTCGGCAGTATTCTTTTCAAAACGTGGTTCTCCCAAAAGTTCTGTTCAATTCGCTGGAGATCAGAAATCGCTTCCTCATCCCGCTCTATCCGATAGTATTTAAACTCCCTGCCATAGATAACGACCGCGATATACCATGCGTCTGCATTGCAGACAGACATATAGTGATAGCACTGTATCTGATAGGAAATGGGAATCTTTCCGTCCTTCCATTTATCTGCCAGGTAGGGGCTTGCGGTTTTACATTCCAGCCCGGCATTCTCCCCTACAATCATCCGGTCAACATCCGCAAGCATAAACGGATACTTCTCATCATAATACATAAAGTTGGCTCTTCTTACTTTCTTTCCGGTTGCTTCCGTAAATCTTCTTGCCACATAGTCCTCAAGTTCCCTTCCCTGGCGCATTGCCTCGTTATCAATCTCCTCTATGATATCGGTAGTCTTATCCTCGTAAACCTGCATAGCTGTGCGGTAAGGATTTAACCCACAAACCGCCCCGGCGTCAGAACCGCCGATTCCCCGCTTCCGGTACATAAGCCATTTCTCTTTCTCCAGTCCTTTCGTAGCCGTTAATTTTTTCATGCCGCGTTTCCTTTCTCCTTTGATTTCTTTTCCCCGTAATGTTTAAGAATCTTTGCCAGCTCTTCATTCAGACAGCACATGATATCCTCCATATGGACATCTTCATATGACAGCCACCGCTCATAAAGAAACATCAGAATACCCGGAAAGCTAATCCCTGCCTGTAACGCTTCCTCCGACATGCAGGTACTCGTTTCTATGAGAAGTTCATAAATACAGATAACAGTGTCAATCTGATAAGCCGCCTGAAAAATATCTTTCTTTTTCATCTTAAGGATTCGGAACTTAAACAGCTTTAACTCTCCGCTGATTTTCCAGCAGAATATTTTTTCCAGCCGCTTTCTATTCATTCTGTTCCGCCCTCCTTTACGCGGCGCTTACTAACTGATAAGCCCGGTCGATGAGCGGATTTCCTTCTACGGTTCTTGCAAAAAGATTCTCCTTATAATTTGCAGTCTTTCTAAGCGGCTCTGCATGGGTGGCAAAGTCGCTGACTGCATTGATAAAGCGGTATGCGTTTCTTCCTACATCCTGTAAATCCGGCGCGTCAAAATAGCGGATTTTCATATCTTCCTGAAGGCGGCGGATATTTTTCTTTTGCTGGAGCGTTGCGTTTTCCTCCACAGGCAGGAGCAGTTCCATATATTCCATGACTTTCTTATCCGGCATAGTGATAGCGCGGAGGCGTTCAAACTCCTTTCCCAGACTGTCCATATAATTTTCTGCCATAAACAGCGTATCCCTTGCCTCTTCCAGCTTGTTCTGTATGTTCCCGGTATGGATCATAGACCAGGAACGCTTTGCATTAGAAAGTGCAAGGTTCAATGTGTTCTGACACACAACGCGGATGGGCGTTAAAGCTACTTTAATTGCCCCTGAACCGTCGTGAGTATTGGAAAAGATTAAATAGGGGCTGATTCTCTCCCCGGAAATGATGTACTCATGGGGCATATGTGCAAGAAGCCATACCCGCCTGCCTCCCTGCAGGCTTCCGGCTGTCTCGTACCGCACGCCCTCCCCTAAAAGCTCGTCAGTAAAAGCAAAGGCTTCCTGATTCTGAATCACTTTGTAACGGTCTGTCACAACCCCCAATGCCTTTCTGTCCGTATCCCGGATATTTGCCTTATATCCCTCAATGACCTCTTCTTTCTCTGTATAAATTGGCTCCTGCAGCACCTTCCAGTCCAAGCCTGCCTGAATCAGCGCATCGGCAGAACTTGGCGCCTCCTGTACACGCACTCCCAAGCCATGCCAGGGTTTCTCCCTTACATAAAACATACTCTCTACATTTGCTGCCATAATCAATTTCTCCTTTCAAAATTTGTATTTTCGACTTCTTTTTTTGCCGGGTTTTGGTTAATTTCGTGATACAATTTTAAGGTGCTTTTTTTCTTTAACCAGTCCCGGCAGATTCCCCTTACCCTGCAATAACCATACCTGATAGCGTTATTCTTTGTTATTCACTTGCCAAAACCGCCATCAGTTTAAGCCCGCAGATAATCAGAATCGCGGTAATTTCTACACCTTTCATTGTGTTTGCTCCTCCTTTCTTAAACCCTCAAAATGATTTGTCCGATCGCTTTACCTATGTACTTTACAGTAATAATAATCTCCCAGATATGCTTTGCCCCCTTTCCTTGAAAAAAATAGTGGCAGAAAGAACTACTCTTCCTACCACTATCATAACTAGATACATAGATATAATATGTAATTGAACAATCATATTTTCCCTTTTCTCCCCATGCATATTGATCATTTATAAAACTATATCAAAAATAACAGTATTACAAATTTAAACAATCTCCCTTTTTAATTTTCATTAAAAATCATTGTTCAATCAATCAGTCTTTTAATAACAATCGCTATCCCTACAACCTCGTCTAGCATTGGCACCATATCCGGAACAAAAATATTAGCAATAGCTAAAATTACTGCCAGCCATTCAGGAACTATCATTTCTACAAAAGCTACTGCTACTATCCATACAATTGCAATAATCATATTTTCCCTTCTCCCTTCCCACTGTTTTACTATTTTTATACGTTATTGACAATCCCATATACATTCACCACATTCTTTGTAACTATAATTTTTATATTTTCAAGTTATTATATCACAACTATATAAACTTTACAATTAGTATAATTTGCATAGACAATAAACAATACTATTTATTAGGAGAACCATATAGCATGAAAGAATTAGATTTCAAAAAAATTGGAGAAAAAATTAAAAAACTACGCATAGACCAAAATCTGACGCAAGAATATATCGCTAATATGGCTGATGTCAACACCAGCCATATCAGCAACATTGAAAATAATCGTGTAAAAATCTCGCTGCCTACCCTTGTCCATGTATGCAATGCACTCAACACTACAATAGACTACGTTCTTGCTGATGAATATAGCAACACTTCCTCCGCTATTGAACAAGCTGTCCTGCATGAGCTACATTCCTGTTCTGATGAAACGAAGGAGCAGATACTAAAGATTATTAGAATTTTGCAGTAATATATCCGCTTTCCAGTTTACATTCCATAAGAAGCCCTACTGCAAAATGAAACCCTTTTATAAATCCGGCTTCTTCCGCTATTGCTGCCGCACTATACAGCCTGTCCCTATATTGCTCGTATCCTTGTTTGTTCTCCAAAGATTCATCCTTTAAAAGTTCTGCAATCTCCCTCTCCGTCTCTTTACTGATTTCATTCATATATGGTTTGCCCTGAACCATTTCTTTATAAATTTCTCTGATTATACTCATATTTCCCCTATTTCCTTTCTTTACCCAATGACCGGAAGAACGAACCCCCAAAAGACTTCGCCCTTCCAACATACTTTTAGATGTAATCCCCTTTACGCCCTAAATCTTATCTTCCAGTTGATATTCTTTCCGAACCAAACCATATCCACAAATTCACCAATACACTGTTCTGCATAATTTTTCAGATCTTCCAACTCAAAATAAGCACAATAGCTCCCATTTGTATATGCAACAGTATTAATACCCATATGTATATGCAGATGCCCTGTGTCATCGTGTACCGCAAATATGACCTGTCTTTCCTTTCCGAAATAATCTGTAAGCATATAACCTAAATCTCTTACCTGAACCGAAGTAAGCCCCAGAGTCCTCTCTATCGAAAATACGATATGCAAAATCTGCTTTCCCCCTGTTTTCCCATATGCTTCTTTCACACGAAGGAATTGTTCTGCAATATGAAAAGGCGTAGTGATTAAAATACCATATCCGCCCATAAGGTTCCAGTTATCCAGCCTCATAATATAACCAATCACTTTCTCTGTTGCATCCTGATTCTCATATCCTCCTTCCGGGATACTCACTATGATATTTTTATGCTGCATAATTTTGTCGCCTCCTTTATCAACAGCTCTCTTTGCTCTTCTTCCATACTACTCTGTTCCAGAATTTTAGTACACAGCGTACATACCCGGCAAATGCTGCTTATCATGTCTCCATCTATATTAGAATAGTGAATGTCCCTGTGTATAATCTGCCGTACATATTCGCTCTCACTCACTTTTAATTTATCAGCTCTCTTTAATAGCTCTCTGTAATCTTCTGCATCCAGCCTATATGCTCTCTTTACTTTCGGCTCTTCATTCATACTTTTGCTCATATCTGTGTCCTTTCCTGTATTTTTACTTCAGCAGCTTTTTAGCAGGTAACTGACTGTCCGACAATTCTGTCAGCTAGTCAATTACCATCGGCAACCTTTATATAACTGTTCGTAAAATTATCTTTTGTTATGATTCTTTATAGAACTTTATTTACAAAAGTATTTTGTTATCCTGCTTCTAACATTTTAATTAAAAATCTACAAGCCAGGAGGTAGCTGATAATGTTTGAGGAAACTTGCAGTGATATGATAAACATTGATGAATTATGCGAATTACTGATGATAGGAAAAAATACAGCTTACAGCTTATTAAAGACCGGGCAGATTCATGCCTTTAAAATCGGCAGGATATGGAAAATTCCCCGGAACTCTGTTTCAGAATATATCGCAAAGCAATGCAACGCCTGACTTTCATCTCCTACATACACATAATAGAGCAAAGGTGTCCATAATGGACACCTCCTACCCTTTCACTTCCTATTCACATGTCGGACGCCTTATTTCTACTCCACTCGTACATAGAAATGAAATAAAATCCAGATTTCCTTTCCTGACCTCCCGCACCTTCTTTAAAACTTCCTGTTCCTTAGGAAGTTCTTCCTCACTGCACAAAGACAATTGCAGTACATTGCTGTCATCTGTAAAATAAAAGCGTCCAGAGCTCTTATCATATACATCTAAACTCCTATACAGAGTTCTGTTATTTTTTCGTAATTCTTCCGCCCTTTCATCCGGTCCATAGGGTATTACGCCGTAATAAATTTCATAAAATGGAGATTCACACTTTACAATATCCCCCTTCTGAAATGGCAGTGGAAGATAGAACCCATAGCTTTCCAGTGTAGATATTATCTCATCTTCCTCAACCTCATCCGGTTTCCTTTTCATACTTCCAAATACCTGAACCAGCCGCATTTCACTGTCAAAACGGTATTCGTCCGCATCTGTATAATTATACACCATATTGTCCAATGTAATTCGATATATCTCTCCATATGTTTCTACGTCTTTTAAATCTACATCGTTCAGATATTCCTGCTTTTTCCTTAGAAGTGAATGATAAGCCGCATCATAGCTTGAAAAAAAGCAAAATTTTGTCAGCCTATCTGCAAAAAATCCCTTCTCAGTCAGACATGCTGCATATATTACATCCTTTTCAGAATCCTCATGCCTCGCTCTTAAAAGTTCTTCCCATATATGCAGGGTTAAATTTGCTTCCATAAGGAATTGCTCTACGTCCAAAATTCCAAAAGGACCATTCTCCGATACTGTTTCTGCCCTTAATTCTTCCTTCTTGTAATGATTTAAAATATAACGTAAAGTCTCTACCTTCTCTTCTACTGTCGTTTTCTCACTTACCGCTACCAAAACACACTCCTGAGCCGGTGTAAATCTACTTTCTTTATGGTATTCCCTAACATCAGGGGAATCAATAAATTTTAAAATGTCATACATTTTCTTTCACTCCTTAGTTTATTTTCTTCGTTTATCCTCCAAGCTTTCCTATTATACTTTTCGTTTGAAGTCCATTCCCTCATACACCCTTACTGGATTTCCTCTTACAATTTTCGTATGCTCCTGCCATGCAGAATTGGTCTGCTTTTTCTTCTCCTCCAGTTCCATCTGACCTAAGATCGCATTCAGCTTACTTAACGCGTCCTTTTTATTGGCATACTGGCTCCGTTCGGACGTTGAGGTGACCGTAATTCCCGTAGGAATATGTATCAGCCTTACGCCTGTCTCCACCTTATTCACATTCTGCCCTCCCTTGCCGCCGCAATGAAACCGCTCAAAACGGATTTCATTTTCCTTATAGACCTCCTTCTCCCCGCAGCATGGTATGGAGACATCCTTTCGGATATTTTCTGCCCCCGGTATTACGCTGACATCTACAAACCAGTTTTTCCTCTTATGATTCGGTCTGTAAGGGCTTCTGCAAATCCACTGAATACTTCCCTCCAGCCCGGACAAATCCTGTTCTGTCTGAAAAAGAATAGAGGTACAGCCTTCCGTCCGCTTTGCCTCATGGCTGGATATCATCTCAATATCCGGAAATTCCCTTTTCAAAGAATCATACAACTTTTTTACTGCCAGCTCGCACTCTGCCGGTCCTTGTCCTGAACTTAATTGTATTATCATAACTTATTTCCCTCTTATTCTGCCTTAAAATTATAAATCGGCTTTAGCTTTTTCCTTATTTCCACCGTATCTCCGATCTGCCCCTCTATCTCCTTCCTATTCCGGTACGCAAACGGGGCTTCATCTAACGTTTCCTTCCCGATACAGGAGCTGTAAATTCCTTTCATTTCCGTCTTAAACTGGGATACAGTATACCTTGTCTTTACCTCTTCCCGTTTCATCCTTCGTCCCGATCCATGCGGCGCAGAGTAATTCCAGTCTGCATTTCCTTTCCCTACGCCGAGAAGAATCCCGTCGCGCATGTTGATCGGAATAATTACAGGCTCTTCCTCTCCTGCGGAGATAGCGCCTTTCCGCAAAATCATGTTATCTCCTGTATCATCAATATAATTATGCACAGACGATATCTGCTCCTGTATCTTCCATTTCATTCCTTTTGCCAGTTCATCTAATATAGCGTATCTGTTCAGCTTGGCAAACTCCTGCACTGCCTGGATATCCTGCAGGTACTCTTCCATCAGCGCACCTTCTAGATATGTCATTTCATACGGAACTGAAATCCCCCTTTTCTTTAATTCCTTCTGCCCTTCCGTCAGATAATACTCCGTCACTTCTTTTCCCAGTCTCCGGCTCCCGGAATGTACGACCGCATAGAGATTCCCGTCTTCGTCCTGATCCAGTTCCAGAAAATGATTCCCTCCGCCAAGCGTGCCAAGACTTAACTCCGCCTTTTCTATATTTACATGCTCCACACAATGTAACTGTAAAAAATCAAACTCCTGATTAAACCGGTGGGACTTTTTACGCACACCAAAACCACAGGGCACCTTCTCCCTGATAACCTTGTCAAGCTTCCCAAACTCTGTCTTTTTCTGCTTCAATTTTCCCAGCGTCACGCCGCAGCCTACGTCAATTCCGACAACATTCGGAAGTACTCTTTTGCCAACCGTAGAAGTAAAGCCAATCGTCCCCACCTTTCCCGGATGGACATCCGGCATAACTCGTATTGTACAACCCTCAAATGTCTCATTGTCACAGAGCATCTGTATCTGAGCCAGCGCATAGTCTTCAATTGTATCTGTGAATATTTTTGCTGAAGTGTAGACTCCATTTACTGTTTTCATATAATCCTTTCTCTTCTTTTTGGTGCTTTCCTGCAAAAAAGGTACAAAAAAACACCCCTGAAACGCAGAGATGCGGAATGGTCTGAATAACCTCTATAAATGGATATAGAAAATGCCTGTCAGTATCTGCCATTAGACGGCATAACCGTAGACTTGACAGCCTTTGTCTACCGAAACTGAATGACGGACAATCCGCTCTCTGTATTGATTTCTATGTTCCTGTTTGATGATTGATTGAAACGCCTCATGATTGTCCTCCTTCCAGTGTGAATAAATGATTTTTGATTACAAGACTAAGTATAGATACCTCATGATAATTTGTCAATCTAAACTTTAATATCTTTAAACTAAACTTCAAAACAGCAAAACTTAAATATTCCTTAGCAGCTTTTCAAGATTCTAAATACTCTTCCTCCCAGATCGTTCCATAATATCATGCAGCAAATACAAATCCTCCCTGCTGACATAATCCGCCCTGTTTATAATCGCTTTCGCCATAAAGACTGTCCATTCCGTATTCCCCCAATCCTTTTGCGAAGTGTCCATTTTGGACACCTTCCGTATGGCGTCTTCTGCCTCTTTCGTTGGAGCGCACATATTTTCTTTTACCCATTTTTGCATGACGCCCGAATAAGAGGCTGCTATTTGTTCCCGGATGTCGTCTTTACCCTCTTCTTTCTGACAACCGGCTACCCCTTTATCTTCTATAACTGCCGTTTTCCCTCTTGCCCTTTCCGCAACCTCTTTAATCCGTACTCTGCCATTTTCTGTAACTTTAGCTGCAAGTGCCTTCTGTTCCTCTCGTGGAAGTCTAGACGCTTCATATGCCGCACAGATACCGATCGCCCCTTTCCTTAGCTCTTCCTTAATTTCTGCAATGGCATTGTTCTGAATGCTGTCCATCCTGGCTATTCCTGTACTGCTCTCGTTCATCAGACCGGCGATTACATCACGCATCTTCCCCTTAATCTCTAATCCATCTTCCTTTTTCGCTTTTAACAGAGCCTCTTTTAATCTCTTTGCCTGCTCTGTTTTCTCCCACGCCGTAAGCTCCCGGTTATAAGCATTTCCTATCAACAGTGACAGTTCAAACACTGCCGGAGTCATATCTTTATACAGGTAACGAACCTTTCGATATTCTTCGTGTCCTCGTTCCAGGTTTCTAATATTGGCAAGATTGCGTCTATGTCCGCTTACAATATGAAATTCTCCATTTATTCGCCCAAGTACCGTAGGCTGCTGCTGTCCCACTGTCAGGAAACTATCTGCAAGCCCTTCTATATTCTCCTGGGAATAAAAATTACTCTCTGATGGTTTCACATCATAGGGGTTCAGCCAAATTTCTTTATATTCATTTATGCCGCCTTTCCCCAATTCCTTACTTCTCGCATCTATAATATCACTGATTCCAAATCTCGCCATACAATTACCTTCCTTTCCCTGTATAGCTGGACACAAACTTCTTATAGTCCTGTGCCGCTCCACAACAAGGACTATATTCATAAATGGGTTCTCGCAAAAAAGAGTTCTCTGCTACTTTTTTTGAATACCGGATAATCCCAAGAACAGGGTATTTCCCGTAACGTTCACTGGAAGGGTCTTCATATTCCCGGCGAAGCCACTCTAACCCGGCTTTTTCTCCGTCTGTACTCTGATATACAGTAATCAGTACGCCACTTAAGGTTAGTAATGGGTTCAGAGCCTTCACATCCTCAATCTGTTCTGCCACAATATCCAGTCCAGCGAGCGCATCCTCGTCAATCTTTACAGGTACAATGACCTCATCTGCCACTGCAAGAGCATTGATTACATGAAGCCCGATATCCGGCGGATTATCAATCAGGCAGTAATCATATCCGCCTGCTGTACTACTGTCTGTCCCCTTCTCCCCACTGTTCTTTACCAACTCCATAAATCTCTGATACCGCTCCATCAGGTTACTGTCCCCACTTTTCAGAAGATTCCATACCGCGCCAAACAAAGACATATTTGACGGCACAATATCTATCCCGTCATAATCCGTACGCTGTATCAGTTCTTCCGGGCGCTCCCAGTTTCCGCACAAAAGCCTTGTAACCGGGGCTGTCTGCTCTGCGTCATACCTTCGATAAGCCTTGCTGAGATTCCCCTGCTTATCGTTATCCAATATCAGCACCTTATACCCTCTTCTCCACAGCTCATATGCCGTATTTACCACCGAAAAAGTCTTTGCTACTCCACCCTTTAAGTTTAGAAAATTTATAATTTCCATTTCGTTCTTCTCCTTATATTTTTTTCTACACTCTTTTCATTACATCACAATACTTGCCTACCGCTCATACATATCGCCATTATCATATACCCGGTATGTTATGATATCACCGCCCATACGCCCGACAATCTCTACAAAATCCGGCGTTGGGATCGTTTCTAAAATATAGTCCAGACTTTCTAATGCCCTGTCTTCTGCCTGCTCTATCCTTGCTTTTTGATTCTTCTTCATCTGTCCTTCACCTCCTTGTGTTTTTCTTCAATATATGACTAATCTGAAAAATACATATATCGTATATTCATGCACAAAAAAACCGAAGCATCTCTGCCTCGGTTTCATTGGTGTCCAATATGGACACTTATCCGCTTTTTATTATTTTATCATATATAGTAAATCATAGTTTCTCGTTTTC
>OFGA01001574.1_pt1 | contig 15477 bp, 15 predicted proteins | sample 1521471 | NCBI WGS metagenome assembly OFGA01 (sample SAMEA3504086, study PRJEB24116) | mouse gut metagenome | biome: mouse gut; feature: mouse-associated habitat; material: faeces | place: Denmark | collected 2011
AAAGAGGCCCGGCCCAGGCGGAGAATCCTGCAGAGCAGGATTCTTTTTTCTTCTATAGGAAATTCCTCTGGATTTCCTATAAAAGAAAAAAACAATGATGCGCAGCTTGCGGAAATGAAGTATTGCTGCGCAAAACAGATAGTAATAGAGAAAAATATGTGTTAAGATAATAAGGCAGGTATCCGCAGTATATATGCGGGACTGGAAAGGAGGGTGGATATGGGCCTGCTTTGGGAGCTTTTTTTTACATTTTTTAAAATCGGCATTTTTACTTTCGGCGGAGGATATGCCATGATTCCCCTTATTGAGCACGAATGTGTCGAAAAAAGGTTATGGATTACTTCTGATGAAATGATGGATATTACCGTTATTGCTGAATCCACGCCCGGACCTGTGGCAATTAATTGCGCAACCTATACGGGATATAAGAGAGCAGGAATCAAAGGGGCAGTCAGTGCAACCATTGGAATTGTACTTCCTTCATTTGTTATTATTCTTCTGATTTCCACATATATGGATCATCTGCTGAAGTATGAACCGGTGGTAAAAGCCTTTAAAGGTATCCGTGTTGCAGTGGGAGTCCTGATAGCTCAGGCTGGTCTGACAATGATAAGAAAGACAATGAAAAGAACATCTCATAAATATATAAGCCTGGGGATTATCACCGGATTTTGTATGCTGGTAATGGTACTGAATATGTTACAGATAAAATTTTCAACCATATATTTCATTATATTTGCAGGTTTTTCCGGGTTTTGTATATGCAGTCTGGCAGAAAAGAGGGCGGAAACATGATATATTTTCTTCTTTTTAAAGAATTTTTAAAAACAGGTCTGTTTTCTTTCGGCGGAGCATATGGGGCCATTCCTGTTATACAGGAGATGGTCTTAAAAAATGGCTGGATGGATGAGGCAGCGTTTGCCGATATGATTGCGGTCAGCGAGTCGACTCCAGGCTCCATTATGGTAAATGCCGCGACATACATCGGAAACAGCCAGGCAGGATTTTTCGGAGCATTAATTGCAACGACAGGCGTGGTACTGCCGTCATTTGTAATCGTACTGCTGCTTGTTGCTTTGTTTCAGAAGCTGATAAAACACCGCAGAGTACAGATGGCTTTAAAGAGTATAAAATTGTGTCTTATGGGCGTTATTACCGGAACAGGTTTATATATGTCAGGTGCGGTGGTTTTTATATCTGACAGAGGGGAAATGGCGGATTACAGGACCCTGTTAGTGTTAATTATACTGACTGTTTTTTCAGCAGCCTTTTTCCTGAAAAAGAAACAGACAGTTTCTCCCATACTGCTGATTGCAGTTTCCGCAGTAATGGGATGTGTCCTGTTTTAAATAATTTCTGTATAAAATTTTTGATGTCCTTTTCATTCTGACTGTTCTGTGGTATATTTTCAGTAGCGTATGCTGATTTGATTTTTGAAAGGAGAGTGATGCATTTACAGGGAAATCTGGTTCTGTGGAGACTGTCAGCAGGGGAATAATGAGAAACTACGCGTATGAGAGACTGGGGATGGTGCACTGTAACGGGAGAAGTACAATAAAATAAGAAGAAACAGTAAAAAAGTGGGTGACATTTCCCCTGCTTTTTGTTATGATATAGGAAATTAGTTACATTTTATGGAATGCAGCCCTCCGGAAGAGAAAAGGGGCGTTTTCATAAGCAATAAGAGTTACAGGAGAGATTTTATGGAAAAGATATTGGATGTGATCAGCAAACAGGTGATGGAGGCCTTAAAGGCCTGCGGTTACGACGAAAAATATGGTAAGGTGACGTTGTCTAACCGGCCGGACCTCTGTGAATACCAGTGCAACGGCGCCATGGCTGCCGCAAAGGAGTACAAATGTGCTCCCTTTCAGATTGCAGACAGAGTGGCAGAGCAGTTACAGGGCAATGAGATGTTCGAATCAGCAGAATCGGTAAAACCGGGATTTTTAAATCTGAAAGTAAGCCCGGAGTATCTGGCAGAATATCTGCATCAGATGGAAGCGGACGAACAGCGGCTGGGCTGCAGTAAATGTGAACATCCCAGAACCATTCTGATAGATTATGGCGGACCGAATGTGGCAAAACCCCTCCATGTGGGACATCTGCGTTCAGCCATTATCGGGGAGAGTGTGAAACGGATTGGACGGTTTATGGGCCATAATATGATTGGCGATGTACATCTGGGGGACTGGGGCCTGCAGATGGGGCTGATTATTACAGAATTGAAGGCGCGGAAACCGGAACTTGTGTACTTTGATGAGAACTATACGGGGGAATATCCCGAAGAACCGCCCTTTACCATTTCTGAACTGGAGGAAATCTATCCTGCTGCCAGCGGAAAATCCAAAGAAGACGAAGCCTATAAGGAAGCGGCCATGGAGGCGACTTATGAGCTGCAGCATGGCAGAGCAGGTTATGGCGCGTTGCTGAATCATATTTTAAATGTGTCAGTCAGCGATCTGAAGCGCAATTATGAAAATCTGAATGTATCCTTTGAGCTGTGGAAAGGAGAATCTGACGCCCAGCCTTACATTCCGGATATGGTGGAGAAAATGAAAAAAGACGGATACGCCTATATCAGTGAAGGGGCGCTGGTGGTGGATGTGAAGGAAGATACAGATACCAAAGAGATTCCGCCCTGTATGATTTTAAAGTCAGACGGAGCTTCTTTGTATAATACCACTGACCTTGCCACCATAGTATGGCGTATGCAGGATTACCATCCGGATGAGATTATTTATGTGGTGGACAAGCGGCAGGAGCTGTATTTCACGCAGGTTTTCCGCTGCGCGCGGAAAACGGGTCTGGTGCCTGCGGAGACGGAGCTGAAATTCCTGGGGTTTGGCACGATGAACGGAAAAGACGGCAGACCGTTTAAGACACGCGAGGGCGGTGTGATGCGGCTGGAGCAGCTGGTATCGCAGATCAACCTGGAAATGCACAAAAAGATCACGGAAAACCGGAAAATGAAGGAAAATCTGGATATCAGCGCAGAGGAGGCGCTGGAGACGGCGGAAATGGTGGCGCTTTCCGCGATCAAATATGGCGATCTGTCCAACCAGGCGGGGAAGGATTATATCTTTGATATTGACCGGTTTACTTCTTTTGAGGGGAATACGGGGCCCTATATCCTCTACACGATTGTGCGGATCCGGTCTATTCTGACAAAATATTACGCGCAGGCCGGGGAAGAGAGGAAGGCGGTGATTCAGGCGGCTCACTCCGCGAGCGAGAAGGATCTGATGATTCAGATCGCGGAATTTAACAGCGTGATGGAAACGGCGTTTGAGGAGACGGCGCCGCACAAAGTATGTTCATATATTTATGACCTGGCAAATGCGTTTAACAGTTTTTACCATGAGACAAAGATTCTCACGGAGGAAAATGAGGAGACGAGAAAATCCTATATCCGGCTGCTGGAGCTCTCGAAGGCCGTGCTGGAGGTATGTATTGACGTGCTGGGATTTGCCGCGCCGGAGCGGATGTAAGGAAAATTGTATTTTGGATCCGATGGTCCGCCTTTCCGGATGGAGGTCTGCGATTACAGGAATATCCGGAAATGATATGAACAATATGCGGAAGGGGATGGGCGGAAGCCGGAGTAGGCGCGCATGCTGCTGCCGGATACGCCCGGGCCTTAAAGGTGTGCAGGGATTTGTAATGTGTGTAAATGAATGAAAGAGCAGTGCCGGGAGAGGGGGAGCGGATATGACAAAGCGGGCGGAGGCAGTCGCATACTGTCTCACTCTGGAAAATGTATACGAGGATTATCCGTTTCACGATCCTAACTGGTGCGTGTTCCGCCACAAAAAGAATAAAAAGATATTTGCCTTTATTTATGAGAAGGATGAGCATGTGTGGATCAATGTAAAGTGCGAGCCGGAGTGGAGGGATTTCTGGCGGAATGCGTTTGCGTCCGTGATTCCGGCTTATCATATGAATAAAAAATACTGGAATTCGATTATTCTCGACGGAACAGTGCCTCCGGGGGATATCCGGCGCATGATCGGGGAGAGTTATGACCTGACAAAAGCGTGAGGGCGGGTGGAGAGAAGATGAAAAAAAAGATTCTGGCTGGAATTGTGGTGGTTGTTGTCGCGGCAGTGGCGTTCCTGGTGTGGTACCGGTCGGGGATTGCGCTGCTGTGATTATAAAGCTGTCTGCAGGAAGCAGGGCGGGATAATGGCAGGACATAATTTAAAAGAAGAATCCTATAAAGATAAAATTCTGACCGAAGATGAGCTCTGGTCTGTTTTCTGTGCGATGTTTTCCAGCCGCGCCAGACATGACACGAGCTACAAGTTCGGTTTTTTTAAATCCATTCTGGATAGTCTCTATAATGTGGACGCCCGTCTGATGCTTACATTTGAGCAGCTATTTGACAAATTTACAGAAATATACTGGAATCTGATTCTGAAATATCATTTAAAACAGAAAGCAGTCACGAAAAACGGAAAAGGTTCCGTGATTGAGCGGATTCTGTGGGAGGCAGTCGCGCGCGGTGAGATCGTTCCCGATATCAGCTTTGAGGCAGTTCCGGATGAAATGAAGCGGATTATCTGTGGAAAGGTCCGGATGAAATGTAAAGAAAATGTTGTGGGAGCCCTGTTTCGCGATTCCGGCGATCTGATTTATTCATTTTCCAAAAAAGCGGAGTATATACAGCTGAATCCTCAGATATACACGTTTATGACAAAGCATAAAAAGATCCTGGAAAAACTTAATTATTTCGAATGGGCGAAATATCTGGAAAAGGTCAATGAGGATAACTCCACAAAAAATCTGCTGAACCACCTGGATACGCTCACGCTGCGCAATGATCTTTCCATTTACCGGAGGATCCTGTTTGAGGAATTTGAGGAACATACCTGTTTTTATTGTGGAAGGGAATTGCAGCACGGCGAAGTACATGTGGATCATTTTATCCCATGGTCTTTTATAAAGGACGATAATCTCTGGAATCTTGTACTGTCCTGTCCGCAGTGTAATCTCAAAAAATCGGACCGGCTGACTTCGGATACTTACGTGGAGGCGCTGGTCACCCGCAACAGAAACATTGCCGAAAAACAGCCGGACAGAATGTCGCCTGATTACAGGGACGATAAACTCCGGATGGTCTATTACTGGGCAAAGTACAATGGCTACAATGAAATCTGGATACCTGGTAAGCGCGGATACACCATTGAGAAAATATAAGGAACACCGCGGCGGAAACCGGGCGGAAAGATAGCGGCTGAGGAGAGCTTCCCGCTACAATGCGGCGGACAGAGCGCGGGACGCTGCCCGGGCGTATCGCCGCAAAATATGGCATCAGCGGGGAGCTGTACGTCACGCACCCCGGGGTGGATGCGGACGTTATTATGATGAAAACGGGGTTTTAAGGCGTCTGCTGGTTCAGGATGGATGAGATTTTTTCAATCATTTCATCCTCTTTGAGGCGGAATTTGATTTCCACGCGTCTGGAGGCCGCCATATCAATCTCCTGTGTTCCGGCCAGATAGACCGGCGCGCTGTAGGAGCGGCCGTTGACGGTCAGAAGCTTCTGAAGCTGTTCGATTTTATCGACGCTCAGCCCGTTTTCCGGGGCAAGGCAGAAAGACGCGACGGCGTTCGCGCGGTCTGCGGAGAGATCCATATTGCTGCGGTAGCTGCCGTCTGTGTCGGTGTGCCCCTCAATGATGATCTCGGCAATATACGGCTGGTAATCCGGCTGCAGCAGGACATCGAGATACATCGGAATAATTTCTTTTAAGGTATTGCGGCTGTCTTCCGTCAGCGTGGCGCTGTTGTAGCGGAAGAGCACGTCCGAGGAGAAGGTGATGGAGCCTGTCTGAGCGTCCACGGACATGCTGGAGTTGAGAAAACGCGTCTGCAGATCCCCGATGATGTCAGTGCGGATGCCGACGATATCCTGCAGTTCGCTTTTGGTGGCGGCGAGCTCTGCCCTGGCGTCTGCGATTGCCTGGTTGGCGGCGGCGAGCTCATCCTGGGTGCTGGCCGCGTTTGCGTAGGCTTCCCTGAGTTCGGCGAGAGAGGCTTCAAGCTCCCGGTTGGAGGCTTCGATCTCTCTTTTTGAGACGGCAAGGTCCGCCCGTGCGTCGTCAAGCTCCTGTCTTGCCGCGTTGAGCTTGAGCTGGGTCTGCTCCAGGTCGGTGGTTTTCTGCCGGTAGATGGAAAGCGTGATGGCGATGATCAGAATAAAGATCAGCAGAAGTGCCGCCATCATGTCTGAAAAAGACTGCCAGTAGCCCGGCTCTTCAAACGTATTTTTTCTTCTTTGTCTAATCTTCATAGGAATTCCTCGTCTGTTCTAACGTATATAACTGGCTGCTGATCTCGCTGCTTAAGGCATCGCAGGTCGCCGTGAGCGTTTCCTGCTGGAGGTTCAGCTTTCTGGAAAATTCTTCCTGCTGTCCGCGGAGCTGTCCCAGTTCTGTCTGTATGGAGCGGATGGTATCCAGCAGCTCTTTTGAGGTGTCCGCCATGGCGCGGTAATCCTGCGCACACTGTGTCTGCGCCGCGCCCGCCTGCTTTAATGTGGTTCCAAGGCTTCCGAATTCTGTTCCCAGCGTCTGTGAGAGCTGCTGCATAAACTGGTTTATCATCCGTTCCATTCCCTCTGTCTGCTGTGCCGCGGCTCCTTTCTGCAGCTCAAGGATGGATTTTAAGGAAGAGGCCATCCCGGACTGGTAGACGAGCATGGCGCGGGTGCCTTCTTCCGTGCCGGCAGCGGGGGCGCTGCACTCCCTGCAGGCAGTCAGAAAACGTGAGAGGGCTTCATAGGCGGCTGAAAATACGGCCCGGTAGACGAAATTGAATACCAGCGAGAAAAAGATACCGTACACGGATGTGTGGAACGCTACTTTCATGCCGTCAAGCAGCGGACCGACATTGTCCGAGATTGTGTAAATATCGCTGCCGCTGAAGGAGCGCATTCCCATGGACAGGCCAAGAAAAGTTCCAAGGATCCCCAGTCCGGTCAGCGTGCCGGAGATGGCGGAGTTAAAATGCATCAGACCGATGCGGTTTATCAGCTCGTCATTGAGGTATTCTTCCGGATCGCAGCTGCCCGAAAGACCTTTTTTTCCGGCTGCGGCCGCAGAACGTCTCTGAAAGCGGGCAAATGCCTCCCTGAGTGCGTCGCTCCGGAACAGGTCTTTTTGTTCCGCGGGAAGTGACGCGGTATTTTTATTCTTCCGGCGTCCCCGCTCCAGGGTATCCGCCGCCGCCTCCAGCTCGTCCGCGCAGCGTGAGAGACGTCCGAAGCTGACGGTGGAGAGCGCGAACAGCACGGCGATGATCAGCAGAAAGCCGAGGTTGATCATCAGGTTGCTGCGCGAGGTGGGATTTCCGGTGAAGATGCCGTTGATGTACAGGATAAACAGGGTCATCAGCAGATAAAGTGGAAATAAGATGTAATAAAGTTTCTTTTTCATAGAGTCCTCCTTTGTATAATCGGCCGTTGCCAACAGCGGAATAGCTGCCGGAGCCTGCTATCCGCTGCTTAAACACTTTAGCACAGGAGAGCGGGCGGCTCAATATGGCAGTGACAAATTTAATCAAAAATTAGGAATTTACGGTTGGTTACAAAAAGCAGACATTTCATTACAGAAAATGAAGATTCTGAATATTTCTGCCGATATAAGAAGCAGGATGGAAAAAGAAGCAGAATAAGGGAGCCAGGGATGGCGTCAGGTTTCAGGAAGAGCAGATTGCGGGGAAACCGGCGCCATTTTGCATGGAAATATTTTCCGTCGGAGTATCTCTGTGCCCATGCAGTCTGTGATGTTTCCATGCCTGATTAAATGGCACTCTGTGTGCCGGGGAGGAAAAATGAGTGTTGCAGGTGGCAGTGTGCGCCGGGGAGGCGGCTTTGCGGGAGCAGCTGAAAGGGCTTATCCTGCGGACGCAGGAGTGCGGGGTCCGTGTAGCTGCGGATATGCGCGGGCTGCTTTCCGGCGGGGAACAATTCGATATCCTGTTTCTGGAGATCGAGGAGGGAATGAGAGATCAGATCGGCATCGCGGCGGAAATCCGGCAGGACATGGACACACTGGTGATTTTTATCAGCAGCGGGCAGGACTATGTTTTTGACGCGTTCAATGTGCAGGCATTTCATTATCTGCTAAAGCCTGTTGACGAGGAGCGTTTTGCCGACGTTCTGTGCCGGGCAGTGCATGAAAAAATGACGCAGAAAGAAAAGGAGCCTCTGCTCATCCGGGCGAAGGGCAGTTTTTACCGGGTGGAAAAGAAGAATATCTTTTATGTGGAAAATGTGGCGCGGAAAGTGGTGCTGCACATGAAGGGCGGCGAGCTTGCGTATTATGCGCGGATGAAAGAGGTGGAGGAGGAGCTGGGAAGCTGCTTTTTCCGCTGTCACAGAGGGTATCTGGTGAATCTGGGCGCCGTCAGAAGTTATGGCATGGGGAGTATTCTTTTAAAAAACGGAGAGACGATCCTGATGGCAAAACAAAAGTACAGTGAGTTTGCGGCGGCATATGCCGGATTTCTTCACGCTGATTACCGGCATACAGGCAGTCATTATGCTGAAAATCAGCACGACGGTTTTCAGCGTGAACAAATATTGGAAAGCGGGGAATGGGTATGAGAATTGGAAACAGGACATCCATGAGAATCACAAATGCAAGGCTGACACGGGAGGCAAAGACGCGCGCCTGGTCCGGGGGCGCGAAAAAGTCGTTATCGGTGCGCGGGACGGGAACCGGGAGTAATCCGTCGATTCTGGAAGTGCTGCGGGGGATGAATAAAAACAGTGAGGTATCCACCGGACAGTCGCTGCTTATAAATCAGCAGAAAAGCATTTCCTATGATACGATGAAGGTGGCGGCGGACCGGGTCAGCGGGCATATGGACCGTTTTCTGGCCACAGGGGAGGATTCTCTTTTCGGCAAGGCGGACAGTGAGGAGGCAAAGGACGCCGCGGTGAAGGAGATTAACGCGTTTGTGGCAAATTATAATATGATGGTGGGAAAACTGACTAAGTCGGGCAACTCTGTGGAAAAAGCCTATGCGAACAAACTTCGTTCCTGTTTTGGCGGGAAAACGGCGGCGTTAAAGGCGGCCGGCATTACGGTCGGGATTGACGGCACGCTCTCGGTGGACCAGAAGAAGTTAGAGCAGGCAGAGTTTTCCGATCTCAAAGCGATCTTTGGCAGTGAGGGAGGCGTTGCGGATAAACTCAGGGAGCAGGCAAAGGTGGTGCACGGATATGCGGGAAAGCAGCTGGAAGCACTAAAAAAGGAAAGCAGCCTGATCAGTTCCAATTACAGCCGCTATGGAACCACGTCGGATATTTTTTCGGATTATCTGAATCGCTACAATGCAAAAGGGTAGAAAATTATGGAACAAAAGCACCTTCGGGAGGTGACGGGGATTCCCTCCCGGAAAAGGGATTTCCGGGAGCAGAAACGGTACCGGAAACTCCTGTGGGGCATGTTGTTTCTGGAGCTTCTGCTCCGGAAAATACAGGAAAAGACGCTGCCGGAAGCGGGCGGAGAGCAAAAGGATGAGACTGCGGGAGAGCGGGTGGTGCGCTGGCCTGTCGACTGGGAGGGCCGGGATTCCCTGGAAGTGACGATCGAGAGTTGCATCCGCATCGCTTTTTCCGAATCGTATGATCTGATCTCAGGAGATGTGCGGCGGGCCGGGTGGTGCTCGTCCGCCAGCCTGTTAAAGGAGGCATCCGGGGTAATGGCAGATTTTTATGCGGGAAGACTCGACGAGGAGATGACGGGTCATATGTCCCGCGCATACTGCACTTATTATATAGAAGGAAAAGCGGAGGGAAAGATCGCCGGACTGGCCGGCGAACCGCAGACTGAGGAGGAATTGCGCCGGAAAGAGCTGATGGAAGTACTGCTGGAGGTATATGAATATTTTTCACGGGCAAACGTAAGAAGGGCGGTTGCGGCAAACAATGAGGAGGGCAGGCGCCTGGTTGAGGAGAGCGGCCTGTCCTGGGCCGGAACGACGTATTACAATGCCCGCTATTTTCATGTCTGTGAGCGGATGAACGCCGTTCTTCAGGGAATCTGTGCGGATCTTGCTGCGGATTACGGGCTTAAAGAGCCTGATTTTGATGAAGTGGAGCGTCACAGCCGGTTCCGTCTGGACGGCGGGCTGTCGTTTCACGGGGTTTTCGAGTGGGTGCAGAAACAGAATAATTATCCTCCGGATCAGTATGGTATGAAAGATAAGAGCTGCCGCCCTCCGTGGCAGTTTGTCTATCTGTACCGGAACTGCTGCAGCCAGGGGGAGAAAAGAGGGATAGAGTGCCTTGGCAGAAAACTGCGGGAGACGGCTTCCCGTGAGATGTCCGGCAGGAAAATCTGGCGGACATTTTCCGTGACAGGGGGAAGAGAATATCACAACGGCATGAGTTATCTGCCGGATGAGCTGCCCATGGACAGGGATCCGGATCTCATCGCGGAGGCAGCGCGGTTTCTGATCAATTTCAAATTGTATCGCGTCTCTGGCTGTGTGGAAATGCTGCAGGCGGGAGAGCCTGTGGAACCTGCGGGATAAATTCTGGCTTTTTTGTCATGTGTGTGATATACTGATGCAGATAACCGGAGGAAGTATTCTGCCGGGGGGCCGGAGAGCGCCGGATAAGAGCCGCTTCCGGCAGGTAAAGTATGTCACAGGGAGAGTAGAAGGGAAAACATGAGAAAACCAGCACTGAGTGATGAAATATTACTGAAAGTCGAGAAACCGGCGCGTTATACTGGGGGTGAGGTAAACGCGGTCATGAAAGATCCGGACAGGGTTGATATCCGCTTTGTCATGTGTTTTCCGGACGTCTATGAGATCGGTATGTCACATCTCGGGATCCAGATTCTGTATGATATGTTCAACCGGCGGGAGGACGTCTGGTGCGAGAGAGTGTATTCGCCGTGGCCCGATCTGCACCATATTCTGAAAGAACAGCAGATTCCGCTGTTTGCGCTCGAGTCACAGGAGCCGGTCAGAAAGATGGACTTTCTCGGAATCACGATCCAGTATGAGATGTGCTACACGAATATTCTGCAGATTCTCGATCTGAGCGGTATTCCGCTTTCAGCGGCAGACCGTGGGGCGGAGGATCCGATTGTGATCGGTGGAGGGCCCTGCGTCTATAATCCGGAACCCATTGCGGAGTTTTTTGATCTGTTTTATATCGGGGAGGGCGAGGAGCAGTACGACGTCCTGTTTGATCTCTATAAAAGGAAGAAAGCGGCCGGAGCGGACCGCATGGAATTTCTGCGGGAGGCGGCCGGAATCCCGGGGATCTATGTGCCTGCTTTTTATGAGACGTCCTATAAGAAGGACGGCACGATCGCGTCCTTTGGACCGGCTGAGGAGGGAATCCCGGCAGTGGTTACGAAGCAGCTTGTCAGAAACCTTACGGATGCCGTATACCCGGAAAAGCCGGTTGTACCGTTTATCAGGGCGACGCAGGACCGTGTCGTGCTGGAAATTCAGCGCGGCTGCATCCGCGGCTGCCGTTTCTGCCAGGCAGGTATGGTGTACCGCCCTGTGCGGGAAAAGGATGTGGAGCGGCTTAAAGAGCAGGCCGTGCGAATGTTAAAGGCGACGGGACATGAGGAAATTTCTCTTAGTTCCCTGAGCTCTTCAGATTACGGTCAGCTTGAGGAGCTGGTGATATTTCTCATGGAGGAGTGCAGTGGAAAGGGAATTAATATTTCCCTGCCATCCCTGCGGATTGACGCGTTTTCACTTGAGGTGATGAGCAGAATTCAGGATGTGAAAAAAAGCAGTCTGACATTTGCGCCGGAGGCGGGTTCCCAGCGGCTTCGGGATGTGATCAATAAGGGGCTGACGGAAGAGACTATTTTAAACGGTGCGCAGCTGGCGTTTGAGGGCGGCTGGAATAAGGTAAAGTTTTATTTTATGCTCGGGCTTCCGACAGAGACACGGGAAGATATGCGCGCCATCGCGGAGCTTGCAGACAGGACGGCAGCGCGCTATTACGAGACCGTTGCGAAAGAAAAAAGGAACGGGAGATGCCAGATTACGATTTCCACTTCTTTTTTTGTGCCGAAGCCTTTTACTCCTTTTCAGTGGGCGCGCATGTATCCGCCGGAAGATTATACGGACAGGGCGGGGACGGTCAGTGCGGCGGTAAAAGAACAGCTGAACCGGAAAAGTATCCGCTATCAGTGGCATGAGGCGGATATCACTGTGCTGGAGGGGGTATTAGCGCGCGGGGACCGCAGGGTCGGACAGGTTATCCGGCGGGCCTATGAAAAAGGAGCGATTTTTGACGCCTGGTCCGAATATTCTGATTACGGGCGCTGGATGGACGCCTTTGCAGAATGCGGCGTCGATCCTGATTTTTACACGATGCGGGAGAGGGATTCCGACGAAATTTTTCCGTGGGATTTTATTGATACCGGAGTGACGAAAGAGTTTCTGAGAAGGGAATGGAAAAACGCGATGGAGGCTGCTGTCACGCCCAACTGCAGGGAACGCTGCGCGGGCTGCGGGGTGAAAAAGTTCGGGGGAGGTGTCTGCATTGAAGATCAGAATTAAATTCCGGAAATACGGTGTGATGAAATTTATCGGACATCTTGATATGATGCGTTTTTTTCAGAAAGCAATGCGCAGGGCGGAGATTGATATCTGTTATTCGGAGGGATTTTCCCCGCACCAGATTATGTCCTTCGCCGCTCCGGCCGGCGTCGGGATTACGAGCGGCGGGGAGTATCTGGATATTGAGGTTCATTCTTCCCGGACAAGCGCAGAGTCTCTGCGGGTGCTGAATGATGTGATGGTGGAAGGCGTTGAGATCATCAGTTACCGAAAGCTGCCGGATGATGCGAAAACCGCGATGTCCATCGTGGCTGCCGCCGGTTATACCGTTACCATAAAAGACGGATATACTTTTTCCGGTTCCGGGGAAGATCTCGGGACGGAAGCATTTCGCCGTGGACTGGAATCGTTTTTTGCCCGGCCTGCGGAAGTGCTGGTGACAAAGCAGACGAAGAAGAGTGAAAAGACACTGGATCTGAAAAAGCTGGTATATGAATTCCGGGTGGAAGAACGCTGCGGCCGTCCGGCTTTTTTCCTGATGGTGAGTACGGGCAGCACCGATAATCTGAAGCCGGAGCTGGTGCTGGAAGCATACTTTGCGTCGATGGGAATTCCGTGGAAGCCGGAGGCGCTGCAGATTCACAGGGAGGATATCTATGCCCGCGCAGGGGTGGACACGCCCGTGTTCGTTTCACTCGGGGAAACGGGGGAGATTCTCATATGAACCGCTGTGTGATCACACGTGAAATACTCCGGGGGCGGGAATATCTTATTCAGGCTCTTTTTGATGAGAGTGGAAAGATGACCGAGGTATTTCCGGAGCTCGCGGGAGCTGGATCTATTCTTGGAAATATTTATATCGGAAGAGTGGAGAAAGTTCAAAAAAATCTGAACGCTGCTTTTATCAGGATAGCTCCCGGCCAGAACTGTTACCTCCCATTAAAAGATCTGGCACACCCGGTGTTTACGCGCAAACAGTCGGCAAAAAAAGAGATTGTGCAGGGGGATGAGCTTCTGGTTCAGGTTATCAGAGAGGCGGTGGGGACCAAAGATCCCACAGTTACCACAAACCTGTCGTTTTCCGGGACATACGCGGTTCTGACGACGGGAAAACGGAAGCTGTGTGTATCCGCGAAGCTCTCAAAAGAAGAGAGGGAACATTACCGCAGGATGCTTCCGGAGAGCGGTGATACAGATTACGGTATTATAATCCGCACGAACGCCGCGTCCGTGCCGGATGAGACGGTTCTGGCGGAGATCGGGGAGCTTGAGGCGCGCTGCCGGAAACTGATCGCGGAGGCAGGGCACAGAACCTGTCACAGCCTTTTGCACAGGGAACTGCCGTTCTGTGTCAGATACGCCATGGATCAGAAGCAGAAGTATCTGTCGGAAATCGTGACCGATGACCGGAGTGTTTTCGAGGAGCTGTGCGCGGCGTACCATATCTCTCCGGACAGGCTGATGACCGGCGGCAGTGTGTCTGTACCGGTCACTGAGATAGAAACAGAAGCGGGACCGCGCCTGCGCCATTATCCGGATGAGAAAATATCCCTGTCCGCCCTTTACAGCATAAAACATGGAATTGAGGAGGCCTTGCGGGAGCGTGTCTGGCTGAAGTCCGGAGCGTGTCTTGTCATTCAGCCGACGGAGGCCCTGACGGTCATCGATGTCAATTCCGGGAAGAATGTTACAAAAGGGGAGGCGCAGGAGACTTACCGGAGAGTCAACCTGGAAGCGGCGCGGGAGATTGCGCGTCAGCTGCGTCTGCGGAATATTTCGGGAATCGTGATCGTGGATTTTATCAGCCTTGCGTCGCGGGAGGCTGAGGCGGAGCTGCTTGCGCTTCTTAAACAGGAGTTTCGGGAAGATCCTGTGCCGGTGCAGGTGGTTGATATGACAAGACTCGGCCTGGTGGAGCTGACAAGGAAAAAGGAGAGAAAGCCATTACGGGAGGCGGTTCTCTGTTAAAGCAAGGTTTACGGAGGCGCCAGGGAAGGACGCGGTGCAGGGGGCAGGCGAAAGGTACGCGTGCCCTCCTTTGCCGCACAGCGAAATAATTTTCATTCGGCGCTTCCATTTTTCGAAAATGTATGCTAGAATAGTTTCAGATAGTTATCTTTGTCCGGTCGCGGACAGTCAGATTATCTTTTTATCGAAGAGATTCTTTTTTCAGATGCGGTAATTCACTGCAATTTTCTATGGTTCAGGAATAAAAAGGAGAGATACGTTGTATAGTATTGTATCAACAGCGGTTCTGCACGGGATCGGCAGTATTCCGGTCTGTGTGGAGGCGGATGTGAGTGAGGGTATGCCGATATTTGATATGATTGGTTTTCTGGCCTCGGAGGTCCGCGAGGCGCGGGAGCGGGTGCGCACCGCGCTGCGCAATTCCGGTTACAGACTGCCGCCGTCGCATGTGACGATCAATTTTACGCCGGCGGATATCCGCAAATCGGGTTCAGGATTCGATCTGCCTGTATCCGCCGCGGTGCTTGCCGCGCTGGGTGTTATCCATCAGGAGGCGCTTGAAGGGACTTTTGTGACCGGAGAGGTTGGACTAAACGGCAGGGTTCAGCCGGTGCGCGGCGTGTTTCCGATGATAGCGGAGGCGAAGGAGCGCGGCCTGCGGCGCTGTGTCGTTCCGGAGGAGAACCGGAGAGAGGCTTATATGGTGGAAGGGATGACTGTGTACGCGGTTTCCTGTATCCGGGAAATGGTGGGCCTGCTCAACGGCGATGAAGAAAAAGATGCGGACGGCTCTTTTAATATAGAAGGAACCTGTGATGTGGAAAGTGAGGGGGCGCAGGCAGAAACTTTGCCGGATTTTTCGGAGATCAGCGGACAGCCGTTTATCAGGCGTGCCTGCGAGACTGCGGTCAGCGGAATGCACAATCTCCTTCTGACGGGCCCGCCGGGAGCGGG
>OFGA01001577.1_pt1 | contig 15434 bp, 13 predicted proteins | sample 1521471 | NCBI WGS metagenome assembly OFGA01 (sample SAMEA3504086, study PRJEB24116) | mouse gut metagenome | biome: mouse gut; feature: mouse-associated habitat; material: faeces | place: Denmark | collected 2011
CAGAATCGAGAATACATTATTGCATCTCATAGAAAAATAGATTATAATACGGTCAGGACACAGATTAAATAGAAATACATTCATAGTACAGATTGGAAAAACAAATGAATGAATCAGGTATGAAAATAATTCTAAAAATGCAAAAGGCTGTCGACTGGTTTACCAAAAACCGCAATATGCTTTTTTTAGCAGTCTGTCTTACCATTCATGGGATTTATACGCTTATTTTCCATTTTATCGACGTCTGGCAACTGTCGGCGCTGAACATGTTCAGCAGCGCATTTTATTTTAATCTGTTATTTATAAAAAAAGATACGTCAGAGCATAGTATGGTATTGACTTATTTTGAAATTATGCTCTTTTCTGTTTTAAGCGAAATTGCGCTTGGTCCGGATTATGGTTTTTTTCTGTATATTGTCGGAATGTCGGCAGCTGTATTTTATCTGGCGCCTTCGTATGGGAATAAGCGATTTGTTTACCAGATCATTGGTATTGTTACAACGCTTGCGCTGGAGGGTTTCGTATGTATTCTGGATATTCGTTTTCCGGGTATTCAGCAGGTAATGACACCGTATCAGACATCGTTTTATCTGGTCAATATCGGCATTACGGGAACCATTGTACTGGCAGCGACATTTTTTTATTCCAAAGAGACGGAGAAAGTGTGGAAATCGCTGGAATACAGCAATAATCATGACGCGCTGACGAGGCTGTACAATCGTCGGTTTCTGGAACGATATATCGAGGAAATCCCATACGGAAAGCGTACCGATTTTGTGATCGCAATGGTCGATATTGATTTTTTTAAAAAAGTAAATGATACATATGGTCACGAGGCGGGGGATAAGGTATTAATGAAAGTAGCGTCCTGTCTGCAGGATACGGCTGGAAAAGATAATCTGGCTGTTCGCTGGGGAGGAGAAGAATTCATTCTGTATTTTCCGGATCATACACAGGAACTGGTGTATACCAAGATGGAAGAACTGCGGCGGGAAGTGGAGTCTCTGGTGATTCAGGCTGCAGGATGCCCGATTCAGATTACGATTACGTCCGGGATTGCATGCGGACTGGCAGATAGTAATTATGAAAAGGTGATACGAAGCGCGGACGAAAAACTGTATCTTGGAAAGCAGCGCGGCAGAAACCGCGTGGTTGTTTAAAAAGCAGATTTTTGGAAAAAAGTGTAATATAAGAGCGGGGTAGTAAAGATTATGGGTAAATTATTGGATAAAAGAATAAAAAGATTTTTCACAGTCAGCGTCATCAGCGTTTTAATTGTTTGTTTTGGAGTGTTTACCGGAGCAATTTTGTATATGCAGAAACAGACGGAAGATTCTGTGGAAGATATTAGCGGGATTTATATGGAAGAAGTCAGCTTTCAGATACAGCAGAAATTTTCTTCCATTACAGATTTGCGCCTGGAACAGGTGAACGGAGTGATCAAACGTACAGCTCCGCAAAACGTTACTTATGATCAGCTGATCAAAGAGCTGAAATTCAGCACGCAGGTGAGAGAATTTTCCTATATGGGACTGTATTCATCTGATGGCGAAGAGGAGCGGATCGTTGGAGAGCGTCTGTATATTTCCGACTATGATAATCTGGCTAAAAGCATTCGTAAAAACGGGAGCGGGATTGGCGTTGCGGAAGATAAAGACGGCAATAAATATCTGATGCTGGCAAAGGCTGCAGAATATTCGTTAAAAGACGGAAACGCCAGTATGGCTTTGATCGGCGGTGTGCCAATGGATTATTTAAAGGAAGCGCTTTTCCTGGATGAAAAAAATGCAAGGGTCTATTCACATGTCATAGCCAGGGACGGTTCCTTTGTAATACGAAGTAACGACGCGTATCGGGATAACTATTTTAACCGTGTGAGAGCGATATTTGAGGAAATGGACGGTAAGACGGCCGATGATTATATTGATGAAATGAAGGAGGCCATGCATGCGGACAGGAGGTACTACACCGTTGTATCGATAGGAGGAGAGCATCGGTTTTTGTGCTGTACGCCGATTTCGGAAAATGTAGACTGGTATCTGGTTGCGGTGATGCCGAGCGGAGTGTTAAACGACCGGCTGAGTAATCTGGATTCGGTACGGATTATGATTATGATCAGTTCGGCAATGATCATTTTGTTTACAATGCTTATCATTTTTATTATGTATTACCGGCTGTCCAGGCAGCAGATGAAAGAACTGGATAAGAAGGAGCGTGCAGCGGTACGGGCCAATATGGCAAAGAGCGAATTTTTATCGAGCATGAGTCATGATATCCGTACTCCGATGAACGCGATTATCGGTATGACGGAAATCGCGCTGCGCAATATACACAATGACATGCGTGTGGAGGAGTGTCTGAACAAGGTGCGTTTGTCCAGCAAGCATCTGCTGGGACTGATTAACGACGTGCTGGATATGTCCAAGATCGAGAGCGGAAAAGCCGTACTGACTATGGGAGAGTTTACTCTGGACAACATGATTTCTTCCATAGACGCCATTATCCGTCCCATGGCAAAGGTAAAACAGCAGAAATTCGATGTCACCGCCAAGGACATCAAACACGAACGCCTCATCGGCGACGAGACCAGAATGAACCAAATATTGATCAATCTTCTCTCTAATTCCGTCAAGTATACGCCGGAAGGAGGACATATACAGCTGCGCATCATCGGCTTGGAACAGCGTTCCAACCAGTTTGAGCATCTGAAGATTGAAGTGGAGGATAACGGCTACGGAATGACCCAGGAATACCTGGAAGTCATTTTTGACGCTTTCACCAGAGCCGAGAACAGTACCACGAATAAGGTCCAGGGAACCGGGCTGGGCATGGCCATCACCAAAAATATCGTGGAGCTTATGGGCGGCACCATACATGTGACCAGCGAGGTAGACAAGGGCACACTCTTCACCGTTGAACTGGAGCTTCGCATTCCGGACCAAACATCTGACGGACAGTTCTGGGAGGAACACGGTATTCGGCGGATACTGGCGGTGGATGACGAACCCTATATTCTGGACAACATTCGGATCCTGATGAAGGATACCGGTGTCGTCACGGATGTTTCCGCAGACGGCGTGGACGCCCTGCTTCAAATTCGGCAGGCCCTGGAAAAAGGCGATACCTACGACCTGATTCTGATGGACTGGAATATGCCGGGGATGAACGGAGTAGAAACGGCCCGGGAGATTCGGGAACTGGCGGGAGCCGGCATTTCCATCCTGTTTCTTACCGCCTGTGACTGGGAATACATCAAAGAAGAAGCAGAAAGCATCGGCGTTGACGGTTTCCTGGCAAAGCCCTTCTTCGTATCCGCCCTGAAAGAAAAGCTTACGGAACTCGGTTCTGGTGAAGCTGCAGCGATAATACCTGCGGATGCAGCCGCTGACAACTGCCTGAAAGGACGTCATTTCCTGGTGGCTGAAGATAATGAGATCAATTCCGAAATCCTGACGGAGCTTTTGCGCGGAGAAGGCGTCTCCTGTGTGGTGGCCGAGACCGGACGGCTGGCCGTGGATGCCTTTATTACCACGGATCCGGGTACCTATGACGCCATTCTGATGGATGTACAGATGCCGGTTATGAACGGCTACGATGCCACCAGGGAAATCCGTTCTCTGGACCGGGCGGATGCCGCTTCCATTCCCATCATCGCCATGACCGCCAATGCTTTCGCGGAGGATGTGAAAAACGCTCTGGATGCAGGGATGAATGACCATATCGCGAAACCTATTGACATCGAGATTATCAGAAGGGTACTGGGCAAATATCTGCCTTCATCCGGCCTGGACCCGACAGCGCACAATACATCTGCACCGCAGGATACCTGAACACCAAAAGCAGAAATGTATACCATATAACAAGTGGGCATTTCTTCCATACAGAGCAGTATCCGCCTGAAAAGCATAAGTCAGGTGCTCACGGTTTTAGAAAGCAGTCAGAAAGGAAACAGACATGAAGAAGAAAAACAGAAAGCTGGCAGTGATTTTATTGACAGGCACATTGCTGATGGGGGTGTCTGCCTGTGGAAAAGAGCCGCGTGTGGACAAAAACCTGATTTCCAACTCAGACGATGCCAAAAGGATAGTCAATATGTTCACGCCTATGGAGAAATCCAATCCCAACGCGGAAAACTCCGCCAGGACAGCGCAGGAGCTGACCGTTATTGCTGCCGAAAAGGCTCTGGGGGTACAGGTGGAATACAGGACCTACACTGCGGAGAACCATCAGGAGAAAACCTATGATGAAGTACTGGTGGACAGGGCACGCAATAATATGGACGATATCTATCTGCTCAATCCGGATACACTGATGCTGCTGGGTTCCGAAGGCCATCTGGCAGACCTCTCAGGCCTTGAAAATGCCAAGAACCTGCGCGAAGTGGTGTTGGTTGCCAATACAATAGACGGAAAGCTGGTAGGCATTCCTCAGGAGGTCGCAGCCTACGGCCTGTTTGTAAACAAGGATATGTTTGATCGTTATCACCTGGAACTGCCCAATACGCCGGAAGAATTTCTGGAGTGCTGCCGGGTATTCAAGGAGAACGGTATTGAGACGCCTGTGGGCGCCAATCGCTGGTGGCTGGAAACCTTTGTGCTGGCCCAAGGTTTTGCGGATCTGTACAACGGCGGCAATACAGAAGCGGAAATCGACGCCATCAACAGCGGAGAAGCGAAAATAAGCGACTATATGCGTCCTGGTTTCGAGTTTCTGAAGGAAATGATCGACAAGGGCTATATCGATGCCGAAAAAGCCTATGTTTCCGAAGCCATCGATGCCGAAGGACCGGATTTTCTGGCCGGCAAGACGCCCATCGTCATGGCTTACTGGGGCGCTGCCATTACGGAGACGGCTTACGGAAATCCGGATTTCAATATGCAGGTAATCGGTTTTCCCAGCAGCCGGGGACAGATGCCGGTGGTTCCCCTCACCGGTTACGGAATCAGCGCAAACGCGGAAAATATGGAGGACGCAGTGGCAACCCTGAATTTCATTATCTCGGATGAGATGCTGCAGCTGTATACCGACAATAACCAAGTGATCTCCCCCTCCAAAAACGTGAATGTAGATTGTATCGATGCCTTAAAGCCTTTGAACGACATCATCAACGAAGGCGTCTATGTCCTGGGTTCCAATGCCAATATGAAGGTAGAGCAGTGGGGCAACACCTGCCTGATTGTACGAAAACTATTAAACGGCGCTTCCGTAGAGGAATGCATGGCGGAATTTGACAGGCTTCAGGAAGAATCCCTGAAACCGTAATCTCCTTTCTCGCGCAGCCCCATACTTCAGGATGCCTTTCCTGTAAGCATGATGCCATGTTCTCCTCCGCCAAATATAAGCATAAGCTGCTGAAAAGCCAATGCACACATTTCTGTGAACATTGGCTTTTCTTTTTACAATCTCTGAAATTCTGTATTATCCTTTATCTTCTTTACCTCTCAGCTTCCTGACTGCTTTCTCGGCAATCAGGCACTGCCCATGTTCCTTCAGCCGCAGCACCTGGGACTCATCCGCCGCATAAAGGCTTCCAAATTCCATGGCCTGGACACATGCCCTGCTGTAGCGCTCATAGGAGGCACGGCCCTTCAGCAGATACAGATAGTAAAGTCCGTCCATTTCATACAGGCTGCTGTCCACCATCAGGTTCGAGGGAAGCATGGCGGCAAATTCCATAATCCTGCCGATTCCCGAGAACGCAAATACCGCAAAGCTGGGCTGGCTGACCTGCTCCTGTCCGTCTCCGGCTTCTTCTCCTGCAGCCTGCCGATTCTCCTTACCTTCATCGGTAGCCGCATTATTTCCGCCGATTTTCTCCCGTGTCCGCTGCAGAATACGCTTCATTTCCTTGAGACACTCAATAAACTGATCCGTATCCCGAGTTTCCGCGTCCCTGTCGGAAAAAGTAAGTATCAACCCCTGATCCGGCAGCAGCATAATCTGCAAATCAAAGGCAAACTTGGGAGGCTTATACCCCACCTCTTCCTCCGCCTGCTCAATGATATCCTGCACGACTTCCCTTGCTTTGTCGCTGCGCATAATAAAATCCTTGTAGTCAATCTCATACTCTTCCATCTCCTCATTGGACAGGAAGCATTTTACCGTTTTTTCATCTACTCGTTCTATTCTCATATCATTATCCTCATAATAAGGAAATGTCTGCAAACGACAGTTCCTAAGGAACATACAATTCCTGATGCCAGGCGATCGGCATAAAGAAACACTTCAGCTGACATACTTATGATACCATGATATTCCGAATTTTTCAATTATATAAGTTTTCCATTCTGAATATTTTTTATACATTTCTTTGTTCAAATTTTACACTTAGGATCTCTTTTTTCCCTTCAGCACCACAACGGCCATTACCACCACCCCTACAAAGATCACAATGGCAATCACTACCACACTTATGATGATCCAGTCTGCCTTTTCCTTCGATGCCATCTCCCCTGCATCCTCGTTTCCCGGCTCTTCTCCGGACCCCGCGGCGGAAATAATGGAATCTTCATCCGACGCTTCCGGCTCGTCCAGACTCTCCTCCGGCTCCGTCACAGGTTCGGACGCATCCGGTTCCGGGGACGGACTGGCAGATGTCTGCGGCGTGGCGCTTGGCTTTGGTGTCGCTTTGCCGGTTCCCCTGCCGGGTACTTTGGCAGATGTCTGCGGCTTTTTACTGCTTCCGCTACTCTGGGAGTTGTCATCCGTATCCTCCCAGCCGGGATTCCAGTCTGCATTGGGATCATCATCTGTATCTGTATCTGTATCTGTATCATCCGGTGCCGGTGTTTCCTCCGCTGCAGGAGGTGTCTGTTCCGGCTGTGGTGTCACCCCAGGCTGCGGCGTCTGTTCCGGCGGCGGATTCTGTCCCGACGGCCCAATCAGTACGGCTCCCGGAACCTCCACCGATTCCATCGGTTTCAGCTCCTCCCCATAGACATACTGAAGAGAATTTTCCACCACACTGACGGTTCCGTCTACTGCATTTCCGCTGTTATCCCGCAGGATTATCTTACCGATGGTGAGAGCCTCCGTGTTCTCCGCAAAGAGCGCATCCACCCCCGCCATATAAATATTCAGTTGTTTCGCATTTTCGTCATAGCGGAATTCCGCAATTCTGGCGTTATTCTGCCCAAATTCAAATTCTACCTGCGCCGCTTCCGCAGAATCCACCGTCAGGCTGAACTGAAGAGACGAAATCTCCTCCTTCGCGGCGTGCTGGGAACGGAGCGTTACCGTCCCCGTCCCATCCAGCTCAAATCCGTCGCTGCCTTCTGCCTGCACCTGCATGGAAGGCAGAAATGCGAATATAAATACTGCTAAAAATACGGCCAAACTATATTTTCTCATATTTTATCCTTTACTTCGGCATATTTGCGCGATCCAGTGTCACTTCCGGCAGTACCGACGGCATCGTTTCAAACAGGCTGTCGCTGACAAGCCTCTGCCCTTCCTGTGTCTGGGCATTGTTCACCCGGTAAAGCTCCGCACGTACCTTCGTGATTTCGGAGAGATCCGTTCCGGCCTCCACCCAGTAAATCCAGGTGCCGTTCTTCACATCCGCAATATTACCAGTCTCAGGCACATCCGCAAGGATAATGGAATCCGCCTTGACTTCTACGTCGTTGCCGGTACCGGAAACCGCGCCTACATTATTGCCGTCCTGGTCAAACAGGAGTACCGAATTGTAAGCCGCATTGCCCTTATAGGATCCTGCAAAGATAATGGACCCTGCCGGAATGATGTCGTCCGCTCCGTCTCCGAACCGGAATTCCTCCTTAAGCTTTCCGATTACTACATATTCGTCGCCTGCCGTTCTCCTGAAGTCCACATTGTCACCGGTGACGCCCAGCACATCCAGTTCCGCAATGGATACTGTGCTGCCCTTCGCCGGCTTCAAGATCAGCTTAACGGCATTTGCCTCATAAGTACTGATATACTTGTCGTCGGAATTGGCAAAATGGATTGTCTGCACAGCCTCCGTTCCAAGTGTCCCCGTTGCTACACTGACAGGAACGCCCTCACCATATACAACAATCTCATAGCCGACTCCCGCCAGTCCGGACCCGCCGGTAATCTTAAATCCGGCCACGGTTAGGGTCTTATTGAAATTCAGCGTGATTTCCGGTGCCGTTGTTTCTGCTGTCGCCGTAAATATCGTATCCGTCTGATTGTCGATCAGATTATCCCGGGCATAAGTCGTCTCGTTCTCCGGATCGCAGTACTGTATGTTATTACTGCTTCCCGAACCGGTCTCTCCCTCAACCTTCAGATTCATCGTGCTGACCGTCCAGAACGCCTTATCCAGGCTGCCGTCATGCTCTATCTTCACGGGAGCCAGTTCCTTCACTGCCGAACGGTTCAGGTACTGGTCAATCAGCGTAATCTTGTAGAATACGGTTCTGTTATTGATGGTAGCGATAATATCCGTATAGGTAACGGTCTCTCCTGTGACAAAGCCCACAGGCTCCTCCTGGACAGCGCCGCCTTCATACATACAGCGCACAATCTCATATCCCAGCACATCTTCTTTGGGTATTCCCTTGGAACTTAAATTGATTTCTACTTTATTTGCCTCCGCAAGCTTCGCCGTGACGGCATCGCCCACAGCGTCTACCTTACCTTCCGTTCCAAGTATGCTGCCCGTCGCCTTATTCTGCACACGGTAAACCCTTGCCTCATCGTTGACATAATAGATCGCCCGTGTTTCCACAGGGAACTGCGCCGCATAACTGATGGTATCCGCATCCGGCGTCATTCCCCAGCGTTCAAAGAATGACAATATATTCTTCTCTGCGGCCGCACAGCTCAGGCGCATCAGTTTCTGATCACTGTCACCTTTTGTCAAGTCCATTGACACACCTCCCGGTGCCGGCGCTTTGGACGGCGTCCTGGAATACGTATCCACCCTGGCAAAGAACAGGTTCGCAAGCTGCTCCTCGTGGTTCTCATATGTCCGGAAATTATATCCCTCGTCATATGCCAGGTGCAGCTGCCAGTACATGCCAAGCTGCGTAAATACGTTGGAAGCTCTTCCCTTGGAATTGGATGTCACCTTCTTGTACACGTTCTCATATTTGAAACGCACACTGTCATTGGTTTCCTTCGCCTGGGCCAGCACAGCGAAGTAGTTATTTGTGATCTCCGCCACCGCATAATGGTTTTGGTTGATACAGTGTCCGATCTCATGGGCAATACCCCAGCCAAAGTAATTACCGCCCTGATATCTGCCCAAATCGTCATAGACAAGCGAACCGCAATTTACCATACCGGCTGTAGATCCCCATCCGATACCGTTCACTCAGTCTCATTTCAGCACCTTGACCTCCATCTCCAGCTCCACGCCGGTCTGCCTGAGGACTTCCTCCTTCACCTGGTCTACCAGCGCCAGCACATCCCCGCAGGTGGCGCCCCCCCGGTTGACCACAAAGCCGGCGTGCTTCTCCGACACCTGGGCCCCGCCCACGGTGAGCCCTTTCAGGCCGCACTGGTCGATAAGGGCGGCGGCGAAGTGTCCCGGGGGCCGCTTGAACATGGACCCGGCGCTGGGCAAGTCGATGGGCTGCTTCTCCCTGCGCTTTGCGGTCAATTCGTCCATGCGGGCCTTGATGGCATACCCATCCCCCTGTTCCAGGCGGAAGCGCGCCCTCAAAATCAGGCATTTTCTCTGGGAAAAGATACTTTTCCGATAGCCGAAGCCGCACTCCGAGACAGGGAGGGTACAGACCTCCCCCGCCTCATCCAGGAAGGTGACTGATTCCAGCACCTGGGCCATCTCCCCGCCGTAGGCCCCGGCGTTCATGGTGACCGCCCCGCCTACGCTGCCTGGGATGCCGCCGGCGAACTCCAGGCCGGTCAGTCCCCGCCCCACAAGGGCGTTGGACAGCCGTGACAGAAGGACCGCGCCCCCCGCCTCCAGGCCGCGGTTGACCTCTCTGATCCCGTCGAAGTCCCATATCAGCTTTATAATGAAGCCCGGATAACCCTCGTCAGCCACTAGCAGATTGCTCCCGTTACCCAGGAAAAAGGGCTCGATCCCCAGTTCCCGGGCAGTTTTGACTGCCGCCTTCGCCTCTCCTGCGGTTTTGGGCAGGGCCATCAGGGCCGCCGGCCCGCCGATGCGGAAGGTGGTGTGCTTCGACATGGGCTCGTTCACCCGCAGCTCCATTTCAGGACAGCGCTCCCGCAGCAATTTTTCCAGTCGTTCCATAGGCCCTCCATCATCAAGATCGTTGTATCGTTTGATTATAGCAGATTTTTGAAGAAATTAGAATAGGGGAAACAAAAAAACTCACATCTGTATCATCAGCAGAGCAGGTCTTCTGCTCTTGCCCTGCATTCCACAGTTTTCCTGAATTTATGAGATGGGTGTGCGCAAAGTTTAAAACACTCTTGTTTTCCCCGTCACGATTGTGTTATAATGTATTCAAATACCAAAGGGGTGAACAGCATGGGAACTGAAAAAGACCGCAAAGACACACAGCAGGCGATTCTTTATGAGCTGCGCCGCCTGATTAAAAAGAGCGGCAAGGACTACACCAACGAGGAATTATGCAATCTGATCGACACCATTGCAGAGGCAAAGGATCAGGAAACCTGAAAATACGCAAGGCCCGGGCTTTTGCCCGGGCCTTAAAACGTTATACCAGATTACACAGCAGGGCCGCGCCGACAACACCAGCGTCGTTGCCCAGGGAGGCCTTCTCGATGCGGACATGGTGATCCTTGTCGAAGCAGCCCCGCCAGACCAGCTCCCGCAGGGGGTCCAGCAGCAGGTCATCCTCGGCGTTGCTCACGCCGCCGCCCAGGCAGATGATCTCGGGCTGGAGGATATTCACCAGGTTTATCATGCCGATGGACAGCCCCTGGAGGTAGTTGGACAGCACCCGTTTCGCGGCGGCGTCCCCCAGGCGGGCGGCCTGGAAGGGGGTGCGGCCCTGGACCTTGGAGGGGTCGTTGTCGCACAGCTCCCACAGCTTGCTGTCCCGGCTGCGCTCCATCTCCAGCTGAGTGAGCTGAATCAGGGCGGTGGCCGAGCCGTACCGCTCCCAGCAGCCCCGTCCGCCGCAGCCGCACAGGATGCCGTTGGGCTGGATAATCATGTGGCCGATCTCCATGCCGGCGTTGGCAAAGCCGGTGAACAGCTTGCCGCCCACCACCAGACCGCCGCCGATGCCGGTGCCCAAAGTGACCACCACCGCCGGGTCGCAGCCCTTGGCCGCGCCCGCCCAGTACTCGCCCACGGCGGCGCAGTTGGCGTCGTTGCCCAGGTAGACGGGCACGTCCCACTCCTTCTGGAACATCTCCCGCAGGGGGACGTTTTTGTCCTTGAAGGGCATATTGGGGTTCTGGACAAACAGGCCGGCCTTGTTGTCCACCGCCCCGGGCAGGCCCACGCCCACCGCCTCAATTTTGTCGAAGGGAATCTCCCCCACCTCGCACAGCCGGCGGGACATGCGGGCCAGCTCCTTGCCAAACTGCTCCGCCGTCATGTCTTTGGCTACGGGGGTGCTCACCTTGTTGAGGATGCACCCTGCCTCGTCCACCAGTCCGGCCACCAGGTTGGTGCCGCCTACGTCAATGCCAATGTAATACATCAGTTTTCTCCTCCTTCCAATTGTTCCTGAAACAGCTTGTCCATCCGGTCGGTCAGCTCCTGGGCCGCGTTGTGGCCCATCTTCCGGTTGCGGTTGTTCATGGCCGCCACCTCCACGATGCTGGCCAGGTTCCGCCCCGGACGCACCGGAATGGTCAGCGTGGGAACCTGGATGTCCAGAATGTCGATATAATGGTCTTCAATGCCCAGGCGATCATAGAACTTCTCGCTGTCCCAGGGCTCAAAATTCACCACCAGGTCCAGCTGGGCCTCATTTTTGACGGCCCGGACGCCGAAGAGCTGCTGCACATTGATGACACCGATGCCTCGCAGCTCAATGTAGTTGCGGATGACCTCCGGCGCGGAACCCGTCAGTCGGCCGGAGACCCGCCGGAGCTCCACTGCATCGTCGGCCACCAGGCGATGGCCCCGCATAATAAGCTCGATGGCCGCCTCGCTTTTGCCCACGCCGGAGTCGCCGGTAATCATAACGCCCTCACCGTAGATATCCAGCAGCACGCCGTGGCGGGTGACGCAGGGGGCCAGCACCCGGTTTAAATATTCAATGGTCCGGCTGGTAAACGCCACCGTCACCTCATCGGTCCGCAGCAGGGTCTTTTGGTGCTCCATGGCGCTTTCAATGCACTCCGGGAAGCAGTCCAGGCTTCTGGCAATGACCAGGGCGGGGATGTCATAGAGGAACAGGTCGTCAAAACACTTGCGGCGCTGGGCGTCTGAGAGTCCCCGGAGGTACGTGACCTCCGCCTTGCCGATGACCTGAAGACGGCAAGGATCAAAGTAGTCGTAAAAGCTTTGGAACTGAAGGCCCGGCCGGTTCAGATCCGGAACAGTCAGCAGGGCGCTTTCAAAGTCGCTGCCTGGGTTTAATACCTCCAAATTAAAGAGGGATACGAAATCCTTCACCTTTAAACCGCGTTCACGCATGGCGTTTCTCCTTTTCCCGGCGGGGCCGGGCGTCCTTGGTTTACGCGTCCATGACGCGTTTGCTTCCATTATATATGAAGTCTTCCAATTCCGCAACACCTTCCATGCAGAAGATGGAAGGGAAACTCCGCAAAAAAACTTCTGTTTTTTTGAAAATTCTTCTTGCATTTTTCGATAGATTCTGTTATTATAACACTCGTGCTTATGAAAATATGCACGTACTATGCGACAGCGGGGAGGTGCAATGGATGGCTAAGTGCGAGTATTGCGGCAAAGGCGTGACCTTTGGTATTCAGGTCTCTCACTCTCACCGGCGTTCCAACCGTCCCTGGAAGCCCAACGTGAAACGTGTCAAGGCGATCGTGGATGGTTCCCCCCGCCACGTGTATGTCTGCACCCGGTGCATGCGCTCCGGCAAGGTTACCAGAGCGGTCTAATGAGAACGAAAAAGCTCCCGGACATTGGTCCGGGAGCTTTTTTATCGGGAAACGGTTCCGCCGCCACGGCGGAGCCGTTTCCTGTGCCTTTATGGCAGGGAGCTTTGCAAAAAGTCCATCCGCACAAGCTTTTTCCCATTTGGGAGTCCGTGTTCCAAAATTTTTGCCTGAGCGAAGCCAATCCCGTCCATGGCCTTTCGCAGGGCTTCCTCCTCCATTTGGCAGTGGATTCCCTCCAGCACGTCAAAGGCATGTAAATAAGGAGAATCCGATACCCAGCCATCCTCCGTGTTGATTTGAATGATGCACGAGACATACTTTGGCCCTACATGCCGTATCACCTTTTGAAAACATTCATAGCCTATATACTCCACAAGCAGGTCCGCAATCACCAGATCCGCTTCCGGCAGACGGCAGGGCTCCTCTGTCAAATCAGCTCGCAGACACTCCAGCACACCCGCTAAATCCGGATACCGGGAGGCCGCCGCCTCCAGATATCCGGCGTTGACGTCAACCCCAAACACCTTCCCTACCCGGTCCTTTCGGACATGCTCCAGGCCGTTGCCTCCTGCAACGCCCAGTATCATAACCCTGGAAGCCGGGTAATCGTACATCTGGCCCTTCATCATCTCACACAAAGCTTGAAGCTGCATAACGGAGCCTCGCCGCATGTGATTCTCATAGTCAGCCAGCGAAATCTGTTCCCAAGGATGTTTCATTCCGCGTCTCTTCTTTTAATAAAGTCCCAAAACCTGGTTCAGAAGCTGTCCGCCTGGAGAAATTAAACCCGCAGCGCCAGCTTTTCACTGTACTGCGCCCGGAAATCTGCGAAGCGCCCTTGATCCAGGGCCTCCCGGATTTTTGCGGTGAGCTCGTTGTAGAAATAGAGGTTATGCAGCACCGTCAGCCGCAGGGCCAGGGTCTCCTCCGCCTTAAAAAGGTGCCGTAGATAGGCCCGGGAGAACCGTTTGCAGACGGGACAGCCGCAGCTTTCGCTGATGGGCCGCTCATCTGCGGCGTACTTGGCGTTAAGGATATTGACGGCTCCCTCCCAGGTGAAGAGCTTCCCATGACGCCCGTTCCGGGAGGGCATGACGCAGTCGAAAAAGTCTACCCCCCGGGCCACGGCCTCAACGATGTTGCTGGGGGTACCTACGCCCATGAGATACCGGGGCTTTTCCCGGGGCATATGAGGTTCCACGGCATCAATGATATCATACATCACCTGGGTGGGCTCCCCCACGGCCAGGCCGCCGATGGCATAGCCGTCACAGTCCAGCTTTGCAATTTCATCCATGTGCCACACCCGGAGGTCCGGGAACGTGGCCCCCTGGTTGATGCCAAAAAGGAGCTGCCCCGGATTGATGGTCCCCGGCAAGGCGTTGAGCCGGTCGTGTTCCCGCCGGCACCGTTCCAGCCACCGGAGAGTCCGCTCACAGGAGGCCTTGGCGTATTCATACGTCGCCGGATTTTCCACGCATTCGTCAAAGGCCATTGCCACGTCGCTGCCCAGGTTAGACTGAATGCGCATGGATTCCTCCGGCCCCATGAAGATCTTCCGCCCGTCAATATGGGAGGAAAAATAGACCCCTTCTTCCTTAATTCGCCGGAGAGGGGCCAAGGAGAAGACCTGAAAGCCGCCGGAATCCGTGAGGATGGGCCCGTCCCAGTTCATGAACTTGTGAAGCCCCCCCAACTGCCGGATCAATTCGTCCCCGGGCCGGAGATGAAGGTGGTAGGTGTTGCTCAGCTCAATCTGACAGCAAACTTCCCGAAGGTCAAAGGCGTCCACGCCGCCCTTGATGGCGGCCTGGGTGCCCACGTTCATAAAAACAGGCGTCTGGACTGCGCCGCCGTGGGCGCAGGAAAATTCGCCGCGCCGGGCGCGGCCCTCTGTCTTCAGCAGGTTGAACATCGGTTTTCCTCCCTATAAAAATCGGATCTGCTTCCGTCGCGCAAACCTTGCGAATCCGCTTTTTCCATGTTTGATTTTGTGGATATTTGCTTGTATTTTACCGTACAACGCCGCAGCCGTCAAGCCCGCCGGGGAATATTCCGGGCGGATTCCGCCCTTCGGCCCGTCAAGCCCGCCTTGACAAATTTCGACAAAACGGGTAGTATAGAGCAGGTTATCCCGACGAGAGAGAACGGAGGCGACACGCACGCATGGAGGACGATCTGTTCAAGCCCATACCCGGTGAGGGCATCATGCCCCACAAGCCGGAAACAGACAAGCCAAAGCCGGAACCGCCTAAGGACGGCCCCATCTTGACCCGGGTTCAGGACACCCGGCCCCGACATCTGGACAGCGGCAGAACCGTCCTGCGGCCCAGCCTCCCTTACGACGAGAAAAGCCGCATGATGAGCTGTTTCCTGGACTTGTATATCGGCGCAAAATACGCCCCTGCCCCCTCTCTCCCCGGCTGCATCTGCCACGCTACGGTAATTTACGGCAC
>OFGA01001582.1_pt1 | contig 15389 bp, 13 predicted proteins | sample 1521471 | NCBI WGS metagenome assembly OFGA01 (sample SAMEA3504086, study PRJEB24116) | mouse gut metagenome | biome: mouse gut; feature: mouse-associated habitat; material: faeces | place: Denmark | collected 2011
TATTTTTTTGTTTGCAAACTTATTATACATCAGAAAGTCCTGTATGACATTTTTTATGGAAAAGTTGTAAAGTGGTGAATTAAAATTAAAATCTCCTCAACTATTTTCTGAACAGACGCTGCGATATTCATTTCCCTTTCTGTAATCCGTCCTTCCGGTTCCCGTCTTGGCCCGCCAAACAAATGACTGAATTTCTCTTTATTAATCATAGTGCCGCCACACCAATAGTCAAAATACTCCATATTCATTTTATAAGAACCATCTGGCAGTATTTTAATCATCTTCTCTTTTATAATATCATAATATACTGGCTTACCATAAGGCGCCAGCCCCATAAATTTATAATCGCCAGAGTTTACTTTAAATCCGCAAAAATATGTAAAAGCACTGTAAAAAAGTCCTATGGAATCCGGGTAAGTAATTTCTTCTTTAAGCTCCAGCCTGTTTCCATTCCCTATCCCAATTGCAGTCGTTGCCCATTCTCCCACACCATCAACTGTCAGTATCACCGCCTGTTCAAATGGAGATGGATAAAAAGCAGACGCCGCATGGGATATATGATGTTCTGTTACAAACAGGCTCCCATTCATTCCAAGACCACAAAGTGCATTTTCTGCTTTTTTATGAATCCATAACTTATGTGCTGCATAATCCTGAAAAGAACGTTTTATTAATGGAATCGCATCCTGTCCAAGCCATTTCAGATTTTCCGCAAAACGATTCATCATGATACATGGATTCTCATAGTACACAACACATTGCAAATCCTTTTCTGTTATTCCAGCTTCATTCATGCAATACCGAATTGCATGTTCTGGAAAAGATGAATCATGTTTAATTCTGGTAAAACGTTCTTCCTGTACCGCTGAGATTATTTCTCCATCCTTTATCACGGCAGCTGCCGCATCATGATATAAAGCTGATATTCCCAATATATACATATTAATCTCCTCCATAACAGCAAACCTGCTGCTATTTATTCACATCCTACAGCCACTCTCCCGCTAATTGATGCAAAAATACATCGTCTACGATCTCATAGTCATAAAATCCCTTGTTATTTAATAATTCACAAATTTCTTTATGATAAATTGCTCCTGTCGCTATAAAAATAATCCCTCCATCCAAAGATTGTACTTCATCTATAGGAATAATTGGTATGCCACCCAGCGACTTTTCTATCCCTGCTTTTGTAACTAACACAGTCCGTATTTTTTTTATTTGATTTTTCTGATCTAAATAATTCAAAAATGCAGCTGCTATTTTACCCGCGCCATAAACTGCAATGGAACTGCATTTCTCTATTAATTTATTCAAAATGCATTCATACTCTGCATAGTATGACATAGAATTGTTTAACAGCATTTTTAATGGACGAATCAAAGAAATATCAGCATTATTGTCTCCCGATATTATCCTATTTATATTCAATAATCTTTCCAGAATAGATATATCGTCATTCGAAATGTTATGACATATTATACTGCAATATTCATATTCAATCCTGTCCACCGTATTTTGGAAAAGAATGTCCAGCTTATGCTTCTGTGCAAACAGGAGATTTTCTGTCAATCCGTCCAATAAATCCCTTATTTTACTTTGCGATAACTTGAAGACTATATTAGATACTCGGTAACAATACAAAAAAGTATCAGCGACAGAAAATACTTTTGCCTGATGCAAAGCCTTTACCAAAAAAGGCGGATCCTGAAACCGCCTGTAAGCCGGAAAAAGAATATCGTTATCTAGTATCATTTGTCTGTTAAAAATAAAGTTTTGGTACTCATAGTCAAACTGATAATCTGAATAAACTGCAATCTTTCTCTTTTCTGCTATTTCACTGTCATCTTTAATAATACGTGTTCGCTTTTTTCTGCCACAGTCCAAATTCATACGATAGCTTCCACACACCAATGTATGATTGCTTTTACACAAAAAATACATTTTTTCTAATGCATCTATATCTAAATAAAAATCATCCGCATCTAAGAAAGCTATATATTCACCTTTAGCCTTTTTTATTCCGGCGTTTCTAGCCGGCCCTGGCCCCTGATTATCCGGCTGATTAATCAAAAAAATATTCCTGTTTCTTTTCATGTACTCTCCAATTATCTTTTTCGAATCGTCTGAAGACCCATCATCAATACAGATAATTTCGAGTTCTTTTAACGTCTGTGACAATACGCTGTCCAGACATTGCCGAATATATTTTTCCCCATTAAAAACCGGAATTATTATTGATATACATTTACTCATACATTCTTTAACCTATATCAGATTCAAAAACGAACTTATATTTAAAAGCTTCATATCCTTATCATGCTGCCTGACCTTTTTCTGCACATCCTGATACATAAACTGGCCAGTCACAATCATAACCTTCACCCTGCCATATGCTTTTTCAGGCGGACTGATACAATAACCTTCAAATGTTTTCCCTTGTTTCTGCTTATCTGCATCTACAATCAAATCAACAGCTAATCCATGCTGGTTACAAAACTGAATTAAAATCTTCCCATTTATTCCAGCACCCCATACCCCTATTGGTATACCATTCTTTTTGTATTGAGCAATGAAAGTTATTAAAACATCACTCTGTTTATCCAAATATATACTTAATATATTTACTCCCCTGTACCAGTCTGCATAAATCCCCTCTTTCATAAAAGGAACAAATTTAGAATGTATATATGAATCAGTATCCAATTCTATCTGCGGGTCACGTATTCCCAGACACTTAATTCCTGTCGTTCTCAAAAATTCACAAAAATCTTTTTCAGCTTCCTCACTGCCTGCCCGCTGCAATGCTGCCATCAATTGCTGATATAGCATATAGTAAAAATGAGAAGCACATTTCTGAAATACCTTTCGTTCCATTAATCCCTTTTTTACTTCCAGCATCGCATTATAAACACACATTGGATTACGGGAACAAGATATTCTTGCAGGCTGATTATGGTCTCTTGCGTAAAGCATAATCCTATTATCATTTAGAACAATTATTTTCTGCGCCAGCAGCAGACACATTACTACAAAATACACATCATTGGACGACGGAAGATTCTGAAATTCCAGTTTATTATTTTCTATAAAGCTTTTTTTATATATTTTATTACATGGCGATGCAGACCATATTATAATTTCAAAAGGCTGTCGTTCTAATACGGAAAAAGTATTTGTACAGTATTTTTCCAGAAATCCATTGCTATGCTGTATAGATTCCTTTTTATCTATCATATCCGAAGGTACATGCTTGTAATCAAACATTACTATATCTGCCTTTTTTTTCATAGCAGTCTGATAGGCTGTTTCCAGCATTTCTTCATCAAAAATATCATCACCATCCAAAAAGCTGAGGTATTCACCTTTTGCTGCTTTTATTCCAATATTCCTGCAATATGCAGCGCCTGAACGTTCTTTATTTACCAAAACCTTTATTCTGGAATCATTATTCTGATATTCATTTAAAATATCTTCTGTCGTATCTGTGGATGCGTCATTAATACATATCAGTTCAAAATCCGCAAATGTCTGATGCCGTACACTGTCTAAACTTTCCCTTAAATAGACATCTGCATTATATAATGGCATGATTACAGAAAGTTTTTCCGACATAATAATTCTCCTGTACCTATCTATCATATTTTTCACTTTTATGTGACATCTTTTTATCTGGACTGCAATAAAACCCAAATCGCTTTGTCCAATTTTCTATTACAATTACAAGTGAAATGTCGCATGAAATGCAATACCCTTGTTAATTCAGCAAACAAATTATAAGCTCCAATATGCATAGCCCATAGACTTCATCTGCTTTTTATCACATACCCCCTTTATATCAATAATTATTTTCTTATCGTTTTTGCCTTTGCAAAACAGCTTTTCTAAAGAATGTCCCTGCATACGTTTATATTCATCATGTGCTACTGCAAAAACAACACAATTTGCATCTTGTACTTCTTCTATATGTTTTAATTGTATATTATACTCCTTTTCTGTTTCTCCTTTATCCGCCCAGCAATCTACCACTTCAGGCACCACTTCGTATTCAGCCAATTTCTTTATAATGTCAATCACTTTGGAGTTCCTTATATCTGAACAATTTTCTTTAAATGTAATTCCTAAAATAATTACCTTTGCTTGTTTAACATTAATTTCTTGTTTAATTAATTCTTTAATAATAATTTCACCAATGAAGGCACCCATATCATCATTTATCTTTCTTCCAGATGCTATAATCTGGCTGTGATATCCAATCTTTTCCGCTTTATAAATAAAATAATACGGGTCAACACCAATACAGTGTCCACCTACCAAACCCGGTCGAAATCCTAATGCATTCCATTTTGTATTCATTGCATCAATCACTTCATTTGTATCAATTCCCATCCGTTCAAATACCATAGCCAGTTCGTTCATAAAAGCAATATTAATATCTCTCTGACTATTTTCTGCAACTTTCGCAGCCTCAGCTGCTTTCATACACGAAACAGAATGTACCCCTGCCTCAATAATGATTTCATATACTCTTGCAATTTCATACAAAGCATTCTCATCCATTCCTGAAACAATCTTAACTATATTTTCTAATGTGTGAACTTTATCTCCCGGATTAATGCGCTCTGGAGAATATCCAACCTTAAAATCTTTCCCAGCTTTTAAACCAGATTCTTTTTCCAGAATAGGTATACAGATATCCTCCGTTACACCTGGATAAACAGTAGATTCATATACCACATAAGCTCCTTTTCTTAAATTTCTTGCCACAATCACACTGGCATTTTCAACCGGAAATAAATCCGGTGTTTTATCCGCATTAATCGGCGTAGGCACTGCAATAATATGAAAATATGCATTTTTTAATCTTCTTTCATCCGAAGTAAACTCTATTGAGGCGCTTCGAATTATTTCATTACCAATTTCATTTGTTGGGTCTATTCCTTTTTTTAATGTCTGAATTTTTTTCTCATTTATATCAAACCCTATGACATCGTGTAGTTTTTTCGCGAACGCCATTGCTATTGGCAATCCTACATATCCTAGTCCTACAATCGATAACTTCTTTGTTCCATTTATTAACTCTTTATAAATTTGCATGATTTTCTCCAACCAGCCTATACCAGGCACATGAACTCATTGATATCAATTATTTCAATCCGTCGATTTTCTATTTGTCTATATACTTCACTTTTTATAAATTGCGGTATAACAATTATAACTTTTAAACTATTTATTACTTCTTCCGGCAAGCAGATGGCATGTCCACATATAACCTGGCTGCTTTTCCTTTTATTTGTATCAATAACTGCAGAAACTTCAAGATTATGCATATTGCAAAATTCAAGAAATAAATGACCATTTTTCCCTGCTCCCCAAATTCCAATAGGCATATTTCGCTCTTTATAGCCTAAAAAACATTTTTTAATAAGTTCTTTGTTTTTTTCTAAAAAAAATTCAAAAATATCTTCTTTTTCAAACCATCCTGATTTAAAATTATATAATTCAAAATTCAATAGTCGTTTTTTAATATCGTTATCTATTTCTAAAGTATCTGAGTTGCTGCTGCCAAAAAGCTTATTTATCCCTTCTTTTTTCAAATATATATAGAACTCCTCTGCTATAGTTGAATTATGCGTCTGCTTAAGAATATAGATTAATCTCCAATACGCCAGACAATAAAAATATTGATAATAATCTTTGTATACTCCGCGTTTTACTAACTCTTTCTGTAATTTTTCCATCGCCCGCAATCCACACATTGGATTCCTATTATTTGAAATTCTTGATTTTCCCTGATGATCTCTAGCATATAATAATACCCGGTTATCATTTAAATTTATAATTTTCCTGGCTAATAAAAGTGCAATAGAAACAAAATAAATATCATTCGAGCTAGGCAAAGACTGAAACTCTAATTTATTAGAAATAATAAATTCTTTACTAAATAATTTATTACATGGAGATAATTTTAATGTAAGCAAGTCACAAGTTTTAATATCTTTCACCTGAAAACAAAATGAACAGTATTTTTGAATGTATTCGTCTCCATGCTCCATGTATGCCTTTTTATAAATATCATCTGAAAGAACATGTTTGTATTCAAAATTGACTATTTCTGCTTTATGCATTTTGGCATTCAAATATGCAAGTTCCAGCATATTTGAATCAAAAATATCATCGCCATCTAAAAAGCAGATAAACTGTCCTTTTGCCATCTTAATTCCAGTATTTCGTGAAAAAGCTGCCCCTGAATGCTGTTTATTTAATATAATACTTATCCTGCTGTCTTTTTCTTGATAATCTCTCACAATTTTCACCGTTGCATCATCGGAAAAATCATCAATACAGATTAATTCAAACTGTTTAAATGTCTGATTTAATACACTGTCCAGACTTTCACTTAAATATTTATCTGCATTAAATAATGGCATAATAACTGATATTACTGGTTCAAACTTACTGCTTTCTTTATCATCCATTTCCTACCTCTTAATAATCCAGTCTTCTAATTTAGGCACCTTACGTTTTTCCCATTTCATTTTTTCTTCTTCTCCACAATATTTACATGCATCTACTGTCTGATGCATCAAGGTATCTGCCAAATCTGCCCAATCAAGATTGCCTTGATAAATATCATATCCTCCAGATAATCGAATATCTACGCCATAGCATTCAAATAACCTATTACCCAAAGCTTCAAACGGGCACTTATATATTTTTCCATTACGAAAGAACTGACATCGGCTTTCTCTGCAATGTTTTACAGCCCAATCTTTATCTGTTGTGCCAGTTAAATCAATATTTTTTCCGAATTCCCCACGATTATCCCTTAAAAAATACCTCACTTCATTTTTATGTAAAATTTCAACAATCTGATTTTTCAATTCTAATGTAGGCTGATATTCCGAAATAACTATCCTGACATTGTTTTCTTTACAGCAGTCAAAAAAGCTTTTGGGCTGTTTAGGTATTAAAATTCCATTCGTAATCAGCTGAATATTAGTATCTGGTAATATCTTCCTGGCATACTCTATATATTGATTGATTTCACTATCTAATAACGGCTCTCCTCCAAGCATGTTAAATCTATATATATGCAAATGCTCAGCAATTTGATTCAAATCCCTTCTAAAAATATTAAATGGAACTTTTTCTCCATACTCAAACAAATTTGAGAAATGGCTGCATCCTCTGCAATTCAAATTACAGTAATCCACAATATTTGTTTCCAATGTTTTCAAGAGTGGCTTAACCTCATTACCAGAATGTTTCCAAAAAATATTTTTATCCTTGAGTAAATCCTGTTCTAATTCCATTTTTTCTTCAAAAACACAGTCATTTACAATGCCAAATGGTTTAGTTTCCATTTCCAAAAGCTGTTCATATATAGATACTCCATTAATAAAAGCTATTACTAAAAAATCTACTTCATCAGAAAACACATTCTTCAATTGGATAGGTGATATTACTTTTATTCCATTCTTCACCGTTTCCCAATATTCAGAATTGCTATCAACAAAATATTTAATATTTAATTTCTCATTATTCTTTAGTTGTTGAAATACATATTGTCCAACATCTCCTATACCCCAAATTGCAATATTCATCATATCAGAAATCCCTTCCAGCTAACATATAAACCATGTAACACTTTACTTAAAAAATTACACTAAGCAGACTATATCTTCTAATGAAATAATCGGAATATCTGTTTTTTTGCTTAACATTTCTTCTATTTCATTAAAATACGTAATTGCGGTTACTACAATAACATCCACTTGTTCCAATGTGCTGTCTGGTGTTACAATATCAAAATCAGCATAGATTTTATCAGCGTTTTTATCAATTCCATACCTTACAATAATACCACTTTCCAACAGTTCCTCAGCTAATGTTTCACCTGCAAAATGCATTCCATAAATGGCAATTTCTTTATATCCCTGTTTTTCAAAATATAATGATAAATTCTTTCCTTCCTGTTTTATCTTAACCCATTGATTCATCATTTGAAATAGGGCGTAATGTTTATCCCTGAGTTCTCTTTCATCTAAAATCCTCTTATTTAACGAATGCCCTGTTATTAATGTTCCTATCGCAGTTCCACCTAAAGCCGCCAACACTCCTAACGTTCCTTTTTTCATAATCAATCTTCTCCTTCTCTGCAAATACTCTGATATTAAATTTTACTAAAGTGTCAAAATCTTTATTTCTGCACGGTATTATCTATGACTTGCTGATAATACCGAATCAATTTTTTCACGACTAATTCTGGCATTAACTTATCTATGCGCTTTTTTGCCCTTTTTCCCATCTCTTTTTTTTGTAATGAATTCATCAAAGCAGCCTGATTCATTTTATTTAATAAACTATCAGCATTATCAGGCAAAGATAACAATCCACTTGTACCATCATGAATGAGTTGTTCAAAGCTTGTTCCATCAGTCCCTATTACCACACGTTCAAAATACATGGCTTCAACACATGCATTCGGAAAATTATCAATTAACGAAGGAAAAATAACAAAATCTGCATGATAAATTATAGGATAAAGCAAGTTATGTGGCAGATTCTTAAAGAAAATAACTCTTTCTTTATATTCTCTTGCAGATTTTTTTAAAAGATTTATTGGATTAACGCCATTAATTGTTTTTTCTATTCCACAGCACACAAAATAATACTGTGGATATAATTTAAAAAAACGGTGCAAAATATCTGCTATCACTAAAATGCCTTTATCTATTACTAATCTGCCATAAAACAGAAAATATTTTTTATCAGCCAATTCTCTATTATATAAACTTTCATCACAAATTTTGCATTCATTCCAGAAAGGAGACTCTATTACGGATACTTTTTTATGAATATCCTTTGAAAAGGCATCCGCATTGACTGCACTTGGAGCAAACACACCATTACAGCGCCGTGCTGCCATTCTCTCCATTAGAGCTTTTATATTCTCCACTCTTGGATTTTTATAGTTACTATACAACTTAGAATAAATAGATAACCTCATAACCGCTGGTACTTTTCTATAATAGCAAACAGCTTGTCCCCACATTGAAGAAAACTGAATAATATCAACTTTATATTCACTCAAAAGACTTGCCATCTTCGTATTAATCTTCCAGCTATTATAAAGCATATTATATAATAATTCAAAACTACCTGTTCCAAGCTGCCTGTGAGCGGATTTTACAAAAAAAATCTCTACCCCATTTTCTGTAAAAAATGTATCTCTTTTTCCACATGAAAGAATGATTGGTCGATGTCCCAACTCTTTCAGTGCCCCTGTCACTCTCCGCAAATAAGTATTATAACCGCCTTTAGGCGGCTCACCCTTTTCTTCATAATAAGGTGCAGTAAATAATATTACCATGCATTATCTTCCTTTACTTTCTTTGATACTTCCATATATTATCCAGCAAGTATTCTTGCGGAGACTTTTCCGTTTTGAAATAATCAAACGGCATAGCAAATCCTTGTTTTCTCCGATTTAAATATTTTTTTCCAAGCTCAGCTTCATATGTTTTTTTCAAAAGACCTTTCTTTTCTCCTTTTGGGCATCGTTCTTCTTCCGACAGTGAAAAAGAAAACTCAACCAGCCTTTTCGAAAGCAAAGGCACTCTTGTTTCTAATGATACTGCCATACTAGCTCTGTCAACCTTTGTAAGGATATCTTCTGGAAGATATGTCTTGATATCCAAATACTGTACTCTCGTCATAGGTGGCAATTCTTTTATATAATACTTTCTCAATGCCCAAAACTTATCATAATCATTCGCAATTCCTAGTTGCTTTCTTAAGTCCTTATCACTTATCTTATGTTTTCCTGTTGTTGCTTTTAATAAAAATGTTAAATCATCCATCCAATAATAACTTCTTACATTATTATTTTTTGTTCTTTTCAAATATGCATCATAAATTCTCGATATTAAAAGATTATCTGGTCCTTTCTCCTTTTCTTTCTGCCATATCCTATCATATCTATGATATCCTCCAAATACTTCATCCCCCCCATCCCCAGTAAGAACTACTGAGACCTTTTCTTTTGCCATTTTTGATACAATGTATGTTGGGAATGCTGACGTATCTGCAAATGGTTCATCATACCAATCTTTTATTTTATGAAAATACCGCTCAAAAATATCAGAATTAAATATTTTTTCATTCATATTTATTCCATATCTGTGAGCAAACTCACGAGCAAAATTCAATTCATTATATTTCATTTTTGTAAACCCTACAGAAAATGTTTCAAGCTGTGGATTTACCTGTGCCCCCTCGTAAGTAACTATGCTGGAATCCACACCACCGCTTAAAAAAGTCCCAACCGGCACATCGGCAATCATTTGTTCTTCTACAGTTTCCTTTATTAATTCCCTTAATTCTTCAATTAAATCTTCCTGTTTTCTTTGCGCTCCCTGATATTCATTAACTTTTAATCTCCAATAAGAAACATTTTTTATTATTTGCCTTTTTTTTATATTAAATTCTATATAATGCCCTGGCAGCAGTTTATAAACATTTTTATAATATGTCTTTGAATCCGGTATATAACAATAATTTAAATAATCGTATATTGCAGTACGGTCTATTTTAAAAGAAACCGTGCTGCACATGTTCAAAATACCTTTCAATTCTGATGAAAATCCAAAATTCCATCCATCGTAATAATAATATAACGGTTTAATACCCATCCTGTCTCGAAATAGCTTAATCGTGCCATTTCTTTTATCATAAATAGCCATTCCAAACATTCCATCTACATTAGAAACAAATTTTTCTCCCCATTCTAAATAAGCTATTAAAGCTGCTTCTGTATCTGTTGATGAATTAAAGCGATATCCCCTTTTTGTCAGCTGATTTCTCAAACGCTGATAACCATATATTTCTCCATTAAATACAATACACACATTTTTATCGCTGGAAAACATAGGCTGCATGCCACAATCTGATAAATCCATAATAGCCAGCCTTGCAAAAGCCAATGTAAAATCTTTAACAGCACTTATTTTGATTCCATCAGGCCCCCTATGTCTCATACATTTTATTGCTTTGTCATAATTCCATTTTGAATTATTTCCTCCAAGAATCCCACACATTCTAATCACCTTTTTCACAAACTGATAATCAATTGCAAACATGTGCTATTACATATTTATAATAGCGTATTAGTTTTTCAACTGCAATTTCTGGTTTTAATCTTTCTATTCTTTTGTTTGCATTCTTACCCATTTTTTCTTTTTCCTGCAAGCTCATAGCTGCTGCATTATTCATCTTTTGTAATAAACTGTCAGCATTGCCTGGTTCACATAACATCCCGTTTTTTCCATCATCTATTAACTGTTCATAGCTTGTTCCATCCGTTCCAATAACAACACGCTCAAAATACATAGCTTCTAAACAAACATTAGAAAAATTCTCCGCTATTGATGGACATATAACAAAATCGGCATGTTGAATAACTGGATATAGTGTTTCATGCGGCTGTTTTTCAATATAAATAAATCGGTTTTTGTATTCTCCTGATGCATCCGTCAAAAGACACACTGCGCTTTGACCATCTACAAAACTATCCTTCCCACAGCATACGAAATAATAATCAGGATTTGACTTTAAAAATGCCCTTAAACATTCTTTTATCACAAATATCCCCTTTTCAATCTGCATTCTCCCGATAAAAAGAGTATACTTCTTATTTCGTAATTTGCTATTGTATATGCTTTCATCATAATAATGACACTCATTCCAAAATGGCGTTTCTATTATTGATACAGACCTGTGAACATCCTTTGCAAACGCATTCGCAATTACTTTGCTTGGCCCGAATAATGCGTTGCACCGCTTTGCTCCTATCCATTCGCACAAAATTCTAATCCAATATTCTGTTTTACTAAAAGAATAATCCTTGTAGTATATTTTAGCATAACTAGACAACCTCATGACAGCAGGTATGTTACCATAGTAAAAAATGGATAAGCCTTGAAGGGAACTGAATTGAATCAAATCTATTTTCTTTTTCTTAGAAATTTGCATAACCTTTTTATTTATTGCCTTGCTTCTAAGCAGCCTATTATATACCAAATTTATATTTTTATTGTTGGAAATTTCTATATATTTACAATAAACAAAATAGATTTCAATTCCATTTTCGATATAATGCTGCTCTTTCGAGCCAATAGAAACAATTATTGGTGTATGCCCCAGCTTTTTCAAAGCAAGAGATACCCTATACAAGTACATTTCCATGCCATCTCCTGTTGGCATTTTTCCCTTTTCCCTAAAATATGGTGAAACAAATAACACGACCATATTTATTTCTCCTTCTTATAAACCAGCCTGCAGTTACCACCAGCTAAAAACAGCTTACTGTACTTTCATTCTATTAAATATCATGTTTCCTATAATTTGCTCATTTTTTTCCTGCTCTTTTTTATATTCCTGTCCAATCGTGTCCAGAAAATTACAAAGAGTTTCCAGTTCATCTGATTCAGAATGCAATATTTTATCTAAAAATATTTCTTCTATGACCTCATTCAAATAAGGTACATCTTTTTCTAAAACAAATAATTCTTTACCGGATAATTGTTTTGTATTTATATCATAAATGAGCAGCATATTTCCTCTGCTTGGGTATATTAATACTTTATCCCCCACAATTTTAAAGCTATTACATACTGGCCATCCTGCAAATCTTTTATTAACTAAATTAAATCCCTTTGGAAAATCAACTATATTTTCTATCGTCTTATTTTTCTTATTTATTTTTAAAATATTTTTCAAGAAACAATTTAACACTAATATTTCATCTTTAAGAAAAATCAATCTAGAATATGGTGAAGAATTCATATATTTTTGGTCATCCCAGACTACGTTTATATTCTCATACTTCTCTAAACAATTATTTCTTATATCCCATTCATATATATCTGTTGACTCTCTTTGCATAATCCAAAAATGGGTTCCATCAAAACACATATTGTCTATGTTAATATTGTTCTCTAATTCATATTTTCGTATAATTTTTTTATTTTTTATATCAATTTCTATTATCTTGCTGCTTCCACTAATACTTATTAAAACTATTGAATCTTCTATTAAAAAAACACTCGCACAATACAAATTTGATTTAAACAATTTGCTTAATTCTCTATCTTTATAAACTTTTTGTGTTAACAAATCTAAAACAAATATTCCTTCTTCTAGTTCATAAGGAAATATATAAATTTTATTTTGGTAATATACATAACCAATAGTTCGAAAAATCTCTTTTTTATATCCTTTTATTGGAATCGTTCCGTCCTTTTTATTTATTACATCAAATTTCATTATTACGTTTGTATTATTAGGGAAAAAATAAATAATATCTTTATTTCTATAATTCATACCTGTGGAAAGTGCTTTCTGGCTCTTTTTTTCAGCAGAAATATTTCCTGCATATTTTAAACTGTAATTATTTAAATTCAAATACATTATTGCATTAAATGTCATATTAAAAAAATAGATGCCTTCTCCAATTTGCGAGCCATCAAAAAATTTTACATATACTTTCTTGCTACTCATATTTTCCCCTTATAAATACTAAAGTATTGTGAAACCTATATATCCAAAAGATATAAATTATTTTTCAAAAAGGTATAGCTTATTTTGTAAAAATTCATTGTATACCCAGCAAAACCTCCATCTTCTCTTACTTTTGACACTTTATTGTTCGTTTTCCATTCTTCTAATATTCTCCAATACTTCTCATAATGTTTTTTTTCTTCTATTGTTTCTTTCCATTGTTTTTCAATGCGTGCATTCATCTCTTTTGCAGCTTCTAGTATTTCATCTTCTGTATTATCTTCGAGAACAATTCTATTTTTAACAAATTCAGAGGTTTTTATCGCACATACGTTCATTGCATCTAACATTTCATATAAATTTAAATATCTTTTTTTAGTTTTAGAATAAAATTTTTTTGGCATATACAAATCATATCCCGAGTCTGCAAGACTCTCCCAGCCATAACAAATAGAAGTCATATTAGTAGCCAAAACAGGCTTTCCATAAAACCCACTTATTGACTGCAATCCAGAATCACATCCAATAAAAAATTTACATTTTGAAGATAAATAAAAATCCATAAATTCATCATGATATAAATTCGCATAGTCAATCATAAAGTCTGTATTACATATATGAGTTTCATATTTTCCCATACGAACTGACTGGATATTTTTAGACATAAAATACCGACAGGTTTTTTCAAAAGTACCTATGTCACATTCTCTGCATTTAGATTCATAAGCTGCTCTCTTATTAAAATCAGCCAATTTTACTTTTGCTTCTCTTGCATGTATACAGATAAATTCACCTTGCACACCTATTTCCTTCATTTTTCTCTCGCCTTCTTTACGTTCCTTATTAGTAAATGGCAAAAGATATTTATTTGCGGAAACTTTCGTGGGTCCAAGTCTCGCTGATTTATATTTATCAAAGTATTCCATATTTATTCTGCTGGCGTGAAATAAAAATATATACGTCCACACATCTAAATTTGAATCCTTAATAAAATAAATCTTTTTTCCAAAAATATCAAACATTCTCCGATTATAAATTCCACCAGAATAATAGTCAAAAAAAACAGGCAGTACCACATGCAGTACTTTCTTATCTTCTTTATTCAAATCCTCTATTAAATTAAAAAGTCTAGGAACAGTTTCTCCAATACTCACAAACTGAATCCCATGCAAAATAATACGATTAAATTTTAAATTTATGTATTGCCATTGCTTCTCATAATATAATATATGTTTCAGCTGAAAATGCCTATAACGCTGTAATTTCTTCTTATATGTTTTCATTTTATTGGATAGAAACTTTCTTTTAGAATAATTCATTTCCAATACTCTATCACCTCACTCAAAATACTTTAACTATTTTTTAATAAAACTTAAATATTGCATTGTTTTTCCAAAACACCCCATATATACCTTATATTCTTCCCAATTTATATCCCTATTTTCTGCTATTCTTTGAATAATGCTAATTACTTCATCATTAAACTTTTTAACTATTGGATTAACCGTAGCATGTGTAACATTTTGAATCATCAAAATCAGTTCGGCAATATCTAAAGCTTTTTCTTCCACTTTCCTTGCAGCTTCGTTAGCTCTTAAAACAGCCATTTCAAGCTGCATATTTTCTTCTGCTGTCCGATAAACTTCATTATCATCTCCAGCTACTAAAAACATATGTTTTTTCTCATCATATTGTTTTTTATATGAAGTTAAATAATCATACTCATAATCTTTAAACCACGAATAATCTACAAATATATTCTGGGATGCCCCTAGTATAATCCACTTTAAATAAAACTACGTTTTATTGCTACTATTTGTTCTGTC
>OFGA01001588.1_pt1 | contig 15372 bp, 15 predicted proteins | sample 1521471 | NCBI WGS metagenome assembly OFGA01 (sample SAMEA3504086, study PRJEB24116) | mouse gut metagenome | biome: mouse gut; feature: mouse-associated habitat; material: faeces | place: Denmark | collected 2011
TAAATATCATGAAAAAGAAGTTGGAAAAGTTTAATGAAGAAGCAGAGTTAAGAGACATGTATTATAAGAGAGATTTAAACAGGGCAGCAAATGAATCAGAAAAAAAGGAAGTATATGAAAAGGGAAAAATCGAAGGAAAAGCTGAAGGAAGGGTTGAAGGTGAATTAAAAAATACTATTAATTTTATTGAAGTAAGATATGGAATAAGGGATGAAGAATGGATATCATCGCTAAATGAAAAGCAATTAAAAGCTATCAAAAAAATAATTTTTGAAGAAGACGATTATGAAAAGTTTAAACAACAAATAGAAAAGATACGTGAATAATAAATTATATTGGAACTAACTAAACCGATTACTAATAAAAAGCGATGGAGGAGAAATCAAAAATTATCACTTCGCTTTTTTATTAGTAAAACTTCCAAAGTTGAATCCAAATTTAATGAATTTATTAATGCTTCATAATAAAATCCCTTTATTTTGCCATAATTATTTTAACTATTTATACTTGACTCTCTATTAATAAAACGATTACCATTATATTATCAAAACATGAAAAAAGACAATTAAATTGATATCTTGAATCTAAAATTAAACTAGATATCTTTCTAAATAGTATTAATCCTTTAATCAATGAGGTTACAATTATTCATAGTTATTCCAAACAGTTTAATACAACAATATATTAGAAAACAATAAAAAATATTTTACAAAATTTTAACTATGAATGCTAATACAACTATTTTTTCATTAAAAAATAAAAAATGGAGAATTCTATGGAAAAGCTATATCAAAATATGTTACAAACAATCCGCAATCATCCCTTATTAAAAAAATTAATTATCTACTCTTCTAAATACATTCCCCTTATTACCTTTATTATCTATCCAACTGTTTTAATTTATCTGTTTATAACTAAAAACAATTTATTACTATCTACAATTATTAAACCTTCGCTATCTTTCATAACTGTAACTATTTTTAGAAAAATAATTAATCGTAAACGCCCATATGAAAAAATGAATATTAAACCCTTATTAAGCCATAAATCTGGTGAATCATTTCCTAGCAGACATACTGTTAGCGCTTTTTCAATTGCTCTTGCTTGCTTAAAAATAAATATATTATTAGGTAATATAATGTTAATATTAGCTATCTTTGTTAGTTTATCTAGAATATTATGTGGTGTCCACTATATAAGTGATGTAATAAGTGCAATTATAATTGCTTTTTTTATAGCTTTTATATAGTTGAATAAGTTACAATAATAATATATGGAGGAATTTTATGGAAAATAATTTAACTATTTGGCACGAACTACATGATACAACTAAAGCATGGAATGATTTAAAACCATGGGAATATTTTAAATGTAATGATTGGATTAAAATAGATTTTGAAAATGAAGAAACCATTTATTGTACTATCATGGGATATGATAATAAATGTATTGGTCTTTCTATCTATTTAGGAGATAAAGGATATGAGGATCTCTGTTCAATTACAACAAAGCCAATTGATGATACTGTAACAACATACATGATGTATGATCAAACTTGTTTAACCTTTTATATGGGTGATCGTGAAGAAGTACCACCGAAACAAAAAAAACTTATTAAAGATTTAGGTCTTAAATATCGTGGACGTGGTAATTGGCCATATTTTTTATCGTATAAAAAAAGATTTAGCCCATATCATATTAATGATAATCAGGCGTTTACTATTATTAGAGTAATGAAAAAATTGATGGAGATTACAAATCTTTATATCAATAATAAGATTGATGTTAAATTTGATGAAAATGAAATTATTCATGCTTATCAAAAAAAGGATAATTGGTCCTATGAACCATTATGCTTACCAACTCCAGTTGATAAATTTTGTGCTATCGAAATAGCAGATAAAAGCATACTTGAACAGGCAAGTTTAGCTCCTAATAATCATCATAGGCTTATTATTGATTTAGTATATATGAAATTTTCTATAACTGAAAACGGTTTTGAGCGCCCTATTAATCCTTTGATGTTTATTGTTTTAGATGAAGAAACTCAAATGATCATGGCTACCCATTTTTTAAGTCCAAACGATGATGAAATTGGTTTAGTATTATCTTTTTTAATTGAATACATTTTAAAAGAAGGAAGACCTGATTGCCTTTTCATTCGTAATCCTGCTGTTTGGGCTGCTATAGTTGACGTTTGTAAAGAGTGTGATATTGAATTAATTACAACCCCATTACAAATGATTGATTATATTATCAGTGATATGTGTCATTCTTTTATTGATAGATAATAAAAAAACATAAAACTAAAATTATTCAAACAATTAGTGGAGCTATAGCAGGATTTTATTTAAGAATATTTATATCCATGAATATTCCTGCAAACTCATTAATACCTTTTTTCATTATTTTCTTTATAACCACTTACTTATCCCTTAATAGTTATTATTCACGAAAGTGGACATTTGATATTAGGATTACTAAGTGGTTATAAATTTATCTCCTTTCACATCAATAATAATTAAACAAAATAATTCTTTTCAAATAAAAACATATTCTTTATTAGGAACTGCAAGACAATGTTTATTAAAACCACCACCCTATAATCAGCATTTTCCTTATTTTCTATATAATATAGGTGGAGGACTATTTAATCTTATTTTTGCATTTATTTCATTTGGTCTATGTATAATTTTTAAAGATAATTTCGTTATTAAAATAATATTAAGTACCTTTGCTTTAATAAATTTATTTACTGGCTATTTAAATTTACTTCCTTTAAAACTTGATATCCCTAACAATGGTTATAATATCTTAATGATGTTCAAAGAAAAAGATTCACGATTTGGGTTTTATAGCCAAATGACTATTTATGATTTAATAATAAACGGTATTAAACTTCAAGATATGGATGAAACACTATTTCAGTTACCTGATAACTGCAACCTTAATAATCCTTTGAATCAATCAATTATTATTAATAAAACAGCTCGTTTACATGAACAATTAAAATTCAATGAAGCTAAAATTTTAATTGACCAGCTTAATCAACAATGTACATTATTTCCCCTTTTTAAAAATGAACTTGATTGTGAATATTTATTCTATCTGATTATGAAAAATCCCCAGAATTGTGAAATCAAAAAATTATATCAAAAATTAGAAAAATACATTAAAATGACTATTAAAACATCATTAGAACGACAAAGACAACTTTATACCTATGAACTTTTAGTTAATGATAATCCTATCCAAGCTAATCATTACTTAGATAAATTTAATATTTTATCTAAAAACTATCCTATTGATGTAGCTATAAAATCTGAAAAAGAAATCTTTAACTTAATTTAAAAACTAGCTTAAAATCAAGCTAGTTTATTTATTATCCTAAATTAAATTGACTATTATACAAATTATAATAATACCCTTGTTTATCTAATAACTCCTGATGTGTCCCTTGTTCTAAGATTCTACCTTTATCCATAAACAAAATAATATCAGCATTTTTTATCGTAGATAAACGATGAGCAACAATAAAAGTAGTTCGTCCTTCCATCATTATATCAAAAGCCTCTTGTATCTGTAACTCAGTTCTAGTATCAATTGAACTAGTAGCTTCATCAAGAATTAACATTGGTGGCTTTGTCAACATAATTCGGGCTATACAAATTAATTGTTTTTGTCCTTGAGAAAGATTTCCACCATCTTCTTCAATCATTGTTTCATAACCATCAGGTAATTTCATAATAAATTTATGAACCCTTGCTTTTTTAGCCGCTGCTATTATTTCTTCATCATCTGCATCACTTTTACCATATGCAATATTTTCCTTAATAGTTCCTTTAAAAATCCATGATTCTTGTAAAACCATACCATACAATTTACGAAGATAATCTCGATTCATCTTTAAGGTATCAACATCATCAATAGTAATTATTCCGTTATTTTGATCATAGAAACGCATTAATAAATTTATTAATGTTGTTTTACCACAACCCGTTTTTCCTACAATTGCAACAGTTTGTCCTGATTTAACTTTAAGATTTAAATCTTTAATTAAAGAAACATTTGGTTCATAACTGAAGCATACATCTTTTAAAGTAACTTTTCCTTGGATATCATTAACTATTTGTGGATTCACTACAAAAGATTCATTTTGTTCATCTAAAAGATTAAAAACTCTTTGACTAGCTGCTAAAGCAGTCTGCATCTCTGTCATAACTGAAGATATCTCATTAAACGGCTTTGTATATTGATTAGCATAAGTTAAAAAACTAGATAATAAACCTACTGTAAAGTGCCCATTTAAAACACTAATTGCTCCAAAAACACCAACTGCTCCATAAACTAAACTATTTACAATTCTAGTTGTTGGATTTATTAAAGCCCCATAAAACTGTGATTTAACTCCACTTACATGCATTCGCTGATTAATTTCTTGAAATCTTTTTTCATTTGTCTCTTCATAATTAAAAGCTTTAATAAGACGTTGATTACCAATCATCTCTTCAATATACCCATTCATTTCTCCTCTAAGTTCTAATTGTTCTTTAAAATATACATGTGTCCTTTTAACAATAATTGAAGCAACCAATAAAGATAATGGTGTTAAAACAATTACAACTATAGCAATCGACAAATTAATTAAACACATGATTATAATAGTTCCAATAATTGTTACCACTCCCGTAAACAAGCTTGTAAAACTTTGTAATAGCCCATTTCCGATTAAATCAATATCATTAATTACACGTCCAATTATATCCCCATGTGGATGACTATCTATATATTTTAAAGGTAACAAATGAAGTTTCTCAAAAACTTTATCACGTAAATCATTAGTAATACTATATGTAATCTTATTTGTAAATTGACCCAAAAGCCATTGAACTAATACACAAACAACTATCACACCAACAATAATCATCAACTGTACTATCAATGCATTAAAATCAACCTGATTAATCCCTATCAATAAATCAATCGCTCTACCAAATAATACTGGTGTTAATAATGTCAAACAAACACTAAAAAACGATAAAACAAAGATAACTATAATAATAAGCAGATATGGTTTACAATAAGTCAAAAGTCTTTTAATTATTTTTCTATTCATGACTAGCACCATCCTTACTATGTTGAGATGCATAAATTTCCTGATATATTTGACAGTCTTTCATTAATTGTTCATGTTTATCAAAACCTACTATTTCTCCATGATACAAAACAATTATTTTATCAGCTTGTTCTATTGAGGATGTTCGCTGTGAAATAATAATTTTTGTTATATCTAATTTTTTTAATTCTTGGCGTAACTGATAATCTGTTCCATAATCTAAGGCACTAGAACTATCATCTAAAATCAATATTTGTGGTTTTTTAACTAATGCCCTTGCAATTGTCAATCGCTGCTTTTGACCTCCAGATAAATTTTTTCCCCCTTGTTCAATAATTGTATCTAATCCTGCTATTTTATCTTCAACTAATTCTTTTCCTTGAGCTATCTTTAAAGCATTCATTAATTCTTCATCACTAGCTTGTTGATTACCTAGTTGAATATTTTCTCTTATTGTTCCTGAAATTAAAGAGGCATATTGAGGTACAAAACCAATATCTTCCCTTAAACTATGTAAATCATACTCTTTAATTGGTTGATCATTAATCAATATTTCGCCACTAACAGCATCATAAAAACGATTAATCAAATTAACTAAAGAACTTTTTCCTGCACCTGTTCCCCCAATAATACCTATTGTTTCACCTTTTTTTATAATAAAACTTAAATTATGTAAAATATTTTTTTGATTATAAGCAAAGTTAACATTTCTAAATTCAATACAATTCTCACTACTATGCCATGTTTGTATCTTACCTAAATCTTTAACTTTAGGTTCAGTTTCTAATACTTCAAAAATTCTTGTATAACTAGCTCCAGCTTTATTATAAATTGATAAAACATTAGCAAAAACAATCAACGCTAATAGAATTGAATTCATATAATTTACTAAAGCTATTATTTCTCCTTGAGATAACCCACCTACATTTACTTCCCTTCCACCAAAATAAATAATTAAAACAATTGCAATATTAACAATCAAATAGGTAGACGGATTTAATAAAGCCTGTATTCTACCTACTTTAACTTGAATGTCTTTTTGTTCTTTAGTTTGACTCTTAAATTTATTTATCTCTTTATTTTGTGAAGCAAAAGCACGAATAACCCTGATTCCATTTAAATTCTCTCTAACAATTAAACTAATTCGATCTAATTTTTTTTGAATATTATTAAAATAAGGCATTGAAACTACAGTTATTGCTAACATAATCACTGCTAAAATAACTGCACCAATAATAAAAATTGATGCTAATGGTCCACTAATAAAAAAAGCTAAAACCAATGAACCAATCATAATAAATGGTGCTCTTGAGGTTAATCTAATTGTCATTGCTATCGCTAATTGAATTTGTACAACATCATTAACTAATCTTGTTACTAAAGTTGGTGCACTTAATTTATCAAGATTACGATGATCATAACGATTAATTTGATGATACATATCCTCACGTAATTTTGTACCAACACCTTGTGATGTTACAGATGCATAATATTGACAAACTAAAGCGAATAAATATCCAGCTATCGCTAAACCAACTAAAGTTAAACCTTTCATTAAAATATAATTTTTATCATTAGTTTTAATTCCAATGTCTATAATATCTGCCATTACTAAAGGTACCATTAATTCTAATGCAGCTTCAGCAATTTTAAAAACAAAACCAATTATCGCAGAAAAACGGTACTCTTTTATATATTTTAACAATTTCATTATTTAACCCCCAAATCTAGGATTTATTATACCCTATATCCTAATAAATTAAAATTAGCTATATTGATATTTTGTACCACTTTATATATCAAAACTATATGCAAACATAGATATAACGGCCAAACTTTACATACTCAGTTTTCTTTCTTAAACAACTATCTATAATTAAGAAACCAGACTGATTAATTTCTTTACTCATATTCTCAAAAGTAACCATAATCATCTTATCACAGATTTTTCGTGATGATTGGATTATTTGACATTGTTCTTGATATGTTATCGGGGTATAAAGATTATAAGGGATATCCATAATTGCTACATCATAATGTTTTTGTAAATCATGAATACTTACTTTATTTATCAAATATTCATCATATCCAAAATATTTTAAGTTCTTTCTAGCTAGCCATGATATTTCTCGGGAAATATCAAATCCCTCAATATCTAATCCTAAGGCTAAACCTTCAAGAACCACTGTTCCCATTCCACAACATGGATCTACTATTTTAATCTTTTCATTATCACCAGCCGCTATATTTATAAGTGTTCTTGCCAATCTAATATCTAAAGAATTTGAAAAAGTATGAGGTTTTTTATCATGTTTTTTCCATGAAGGTACCCCATGGTGATAATAACCACATATCCATTGATCCCCTAACTTAGTTATTGCAATAACATGTTGAGGCTTAGACATATTAACACTGCCTTCTATTTTCCATGATATGTCTTTACATTTTTGTAAAGTTTCTTGATACTCTACATGAGTAATTTCATTTTTCAAATAAATCACTTTAAAATCTGCATAGTTTTTATGTAACTTATCAACCTTAGAAATTAAATTATCAAAATCTTTATCAATCTGCCAAATATCTATTTTAGCTTTTATAAAAACACTTCTATCAACACTATAATCTTTATTAGTTAAATAGCATTTACTTACAAATTTATCTTTAAATAATGCTTTAAACTCTAACGCACATAAATCTCTATCTTCTGGAGGATAATTAAAAATATACAAAAACTTTTTCATCAATAACTCCTTATTTGTATCTATTTTATATTTATGCTATAGTAACGGTACTTGGAGGTCAATCATGCAATTTATTCATTCATTAAAAAAACATTTTTCTAAAGAACAGTTAATGATTATTCTTACTGCTCTTAGCTTATCAACCCCATTTTATATATGTGTACCTTTTTTATTACTTGAAACATTATACTTATTGTACACTAAAAAAATAATTAATGCTTTTAAATCTACACCAAAATCAAAATATTTAATTATCTTTATGATTTTGACATTAGTTATATCTTTGATTTATCGAAATTGGATTGGAGTTGGTTGTGTAGTTTTAATTTTTATCTTTATTTCATTAATGCTTTATTATCGTAAATATATTAATGAAGAAGTATTCGAATTAATTTTAGATATGTTAATTGCTCTATCCATTCTATGGGCTATTTATGGTCTATATGAACAAGTACAAATTTTAAATCGACTTGGATATGATCATTTTACTTTAAAAGTATTTAGTCGTCGAGAAAATCGTTTGAATTCTGTTTTCTTTAATGCTAATTATTATGCGATGATGATTGAATTTATTATTATGATGATTGGTTATAAAATATTTGGTACTAAAGAGTTAAAAAAACAAGTATATTATTTTATTACTGCTTGTATTAATTTCTTCCTATTATATATGACTGGTTGTCGTACTGCTTTTATTGCTACAGCTGTAGCAATGTTAGTATTTCTTATAATTAACAAAAATTATTGGATTTGTAGTTTAATTGGTATGGCTTGTATTGTTATTGGAATCTTTTTTATCATTCACCCTGAACAATTTCCAAGAATTGAAAAACTAATTGACAACTTTACTGTTAGAACAAAAATTTGGCATGCTGCAATCGAGGGAATCAAAGCTCACCCACTATTTGGGCAAGGACCAATGACTTATATGATGATATTTAAACAATATGCTGGTCATAATACTCAACACGCTCATAGTATTTACCTTGATCCAATTTTATCATTTGGTGTAATTGGTGTAACTACACTTATTCCATATATACTAGATAATTGTAAACGACTATTTAAAGTATATAAACAAAAGATAAATCTTCGTTATGTTGCACTAGTAATTTCATGTATTGTTGTTATATTATTACATGGTACTCTTGATTACACTATTTTCTGGGTTCATACTGGGATGCTATTTTTAATGATTGCTTCATCATTTGAAATGTTCAAACATAATTAAAAGCTGCAATGAGTAAGTCCTCTTACTCTTGCAGTCTTTCTTTTATTTAAAATATATGATAGAATTTATTTATATATGGAGAGGGGAATTAAAATGATTTCTATTGGGGTAATAGATAATGAACTAAAATATTACACAAAAATATACAATATTTTAGTTAACGAATTTAGTAATACTCGTATTCAGTTGTATAATTCTATACATGAAATTAATCATAATTTGGACTTTTTATTACTAAATATTGATATGTCAAATGAGGATATTACTAATTTTTTAAATAATAATCATCATTTAAAAATTATTTTTTTAACAAATAATATTTTAAAAATTAAAGATGCTTTTGGGCCTAATATATATGGATGCATATTAAAAAAAGATATTGAAAAAGAATTAGTAAAAAAAATAACAAAGTTGATTAAAATAATAAACAATGAGTCTTTTATTACATTTAAAATAAGAGGTATAGATATAAATGTTAGAATAAATAGTATAATTTATTGTCAATATATTGGAAACCATATTGTTTCAATAATATATGGAAATAAAATGATAAATATTAATAGCACTTCTTTAAAGAAAATAATGGAAATGCTTGATGAACGTTTTATCAAAATAAACTATGACACAGTTATAAATGGAGATAAAATTAATAATTTTGAAGATAATTATTTATATTTAAATGGTATTAATTGTAAATTTGAAGTAAGTGTTAGAAAAAGAAAATTAGTAAAAAAATATTTTTATGAACATATTTAAATAACAAAAATCCTTAATGTTTTTTGTTTACATCAAACATTAAAGTAGGTTTTTTTAACAGAAAAGGATATATAATAATGTATCCTTTTTTGTTATGTTATATTTTACTCATAGAATTACATTTATAAATATTTAGTGAAAGGAGGAAAATATAGCACTTAAGTATATATAATTATTAAATAAACGAAAGAAAGAATATGAAAAAATTTATTTTTTATAAATAGGATAATATAGTTAGACATAAAATGTAAAATATTAGATAAAATATTGAAAAAACAAAAAATAATTATTAATATTATCCAATTAGTTATATAAGTAATAGAATTATTTATTTATAAAAACTAGAAAGGAGGCTGTTTGGAAAGTGATATAATTTCGTTATTTCGTTTAAAATAATAATTATATTTTGAAGGTAGGTGGTACTATGAATAGAAGAAAGAATATATTAATTGTATTTCTATTAATATTACAGGTGGTATCTGTATGCATTTTCTATAATATTGATAAAATAAAACTAATGCAGGAGGGTTTAAGATATCAATTATTTAACATGAATTATTCAATCTCATTTCAAACGATTAATAGTGATGTGTGTTTTGATATTGATATCAATAATTTAGATTCAAATATTCATACAATTATTTATGAAAATGATGGATGTACAATTATGATTGATTCAATAATAAAAAAAGATGAAAAATATATAATATATTTTTCAAGTCATGGTATTTATGATCAGCAACAGGGTAAGTTAATTACTGGTGTAGAACACAAGGTTTTATCAAATAAAAAAATTGAAGATAAAATTTATGCATCCTGCTTTATTGGTAATATAGAATGTCAAAATAATTCATTTTCGGGATTGAATTTTAAAGATGGAGATGAATTTTCATTTATAATTGATGCCAAAAGCTTAGAAAGTGTAAGAAAAGTAACACTAAAAAATTTATTATTAATTAAAATGGAAAAAATGTAATAAAAAATCACTTAATATACGAGGAGGAATAAATAATGAAAGTAATTAAATGTTTATTGGCAAATATGATAATATTATCATCTGTTTCTTATGTACCAGTTAATGCTTTTTCTATACCTGATGTTGGATATACCAAGGAAGAAATTGCCTCAATGTCTGATGACGAATATGTAAGTATGATAGCTAATTTTTCTGTTAAATCAGAAAAAGAAGGTCACACTTTTGAACAAAAAAGAAAAGCTTTAGAAAAAGTTGGTATTGATTATGAAAACGAAGGTAAAGATATTCCAATTTTACGAGGTGGTGAAAAATCTTCTTCAGCGACTTTATTAGTAAGTACTTCAAAAAGATCAGGCCAAAAATATTACTATACAACAGCTTCTGTTATTGCAAAAGAACGTTTTACATCTACTGGTAGTGAAGATGTATTAAGTATAGAATGGGCTACATCTACTTATGATTCATCAGGTTATTATGGTGTGAGTACGCCAGCTGATGGACACTGCACATATATGGATGGAACAAATAGAACAAAAGGAATTGTTCTATTCAATCTGGATGATGATTATTTAAACGCTAATGGAGCACAATGTTTTGCATCAGTATTGAATTATTGTTCAGGTCAAAAAACTCATAAATATGCTGCAAAATATGTTCATACATATGAAAGCACATCATATACTTGGAATATTGGAGGAAATATTAATTATTCTGAAAAATCTGGAGCATATGGTGGATTATCATTTACTGTTTCAGGAAACACTATAGGAAAAACATGGCAACTATATGCTACAAGTTAATTAATAAATATATATACCTCATTTATTGATTAAACAAAAGGTTTTCCTATATTTAAAATTAAATAGATAAAATATTGCAGTAGTGAAATAAAAACTCATTCCTTAGCAATTAATATTGCAAGGAATATCTGTATGCATTTTCTGTAATATTAATAATTTAGATTCAAATATTCATAAAATTATTTATGAAAATAGTGAAAAAAGAGAGTAAAATATTTTACAACTATTGTATTATGTGGAAGCTTGATGCTGATTAATATAAGAGTTGTTGACACAATTAAATTAGATAATAAAAAACACATTGAAAAAAATAATTTTAAACGTTGATAATAATTCTATTGATGTAAACAACATTTGCATCAGTTACATATCAAAGACATAACGTGGATACATTTGTTGATACAGTTAGAGGAAAGATATTGCAAACAAATGTCACATAAAGGTAATATAAAAGTAAATGAGAATACTGGTGTAATAACATCATTTGGTGGTCCTGGTTTTACCAGCAGGTGGAGGAGCAATATCAGAAAAACTATACGATATCAATACATCTTATAAGTGGGGATCTACAGCACATCGTAGTATTGATTTTACTTATAGATATGGTTATGAAAGAGTTGAGGCTGACAATTATGGCATGTCTACTACTTATAGAACCCCTTATTATACAAGCGTAATTCATGGTGAATAAGATTTAGTTTAGAGAGGGAGAGAGTTATGTTGAAGTATCAAAATATATTTAATATGGTTATGAGGTATATTATTTTAGGTCTTTGGTGTTATTTTGAATTTGTTACTACTAATAATTATTTATTAGGGGTAGTTTATGAAGAAGTTTTTCCAAATGGGTTCAGCGAAAGCGAAAAACTAAGTATTGATTTTATTCCTGATGTAATTAATACTTTGTCTTATGTACTATATTTTCTCGTTATATTATATGCTATTATTTTAATATATATTTATATTAAGGAAAATAATGTCTGGAATTATTTAAAGAATATAATGTTATTAGTGCTTGGATTTATAGTTATTTTACAGGCTAAGTTTATAACTTTTAATATTTATGATATGAATGATTTAGCTCATTTTAAATGGTATATGTATAGATTATTTGATGGATGTGTAATTGTTTTACTGATTTATTTATATCGAAGATGGAAAAAATATAAGCTAAGTAAGAATAGTGGTAATTAAAAATTTAAAGACCAGGTGGAAATAATTGGACAACCAAATAATTTCCACCTTTTATTAAAAATCAACATTCCCTACAATCACACAAAAATTTGAGTTTCAGTATCCTTAGTTAAGGATAAGGTACCATATGATACAAATAGAAGAAAATCAAAGTACAATTTTACTTATATAAAAATCTTACACATACAGTTTTTAAAGCAACGAAATATTTTAATTCTTAATCTTTATTTAAAATGCTAAACTATTTTCTATAAATTATATTACAATTGAAAAAATAATCAGATTTATAAAATATTTTTTGTAAATGATTATATTTAGTTGTCAAAACACTATAAGAAAAAAGATAGGAATATTCCCATCCAAGACTTATCCTATCTATTTTACTTAACACACTAATATGAATCTTTTATTTTAACTTTTTCTTTTACACAGATTATCCCCATCCAGATAAAACTAAATAAAATTAATCCTATTAACCAAAGCGGAATTCCCTGGATGACACAATCTCCAATTAAAACTTCTACAATTACAAATAAGCTTACCGCAACTAAAGCTAATTTGTTCATTAAAACCGCCTCCTCATTAAATATATGATTATGTATACCCTTATAATACCAATTTTATAGTTAAATAGTATCACTATTTTGTTAACAAAATGTTAAATTTTAAAACCAAAATTAACCTAAAACCACATCTAAAATCATCATTACTACAAAACCAATTGCAAAACCAATTGTAGCAATATTACTATGATGTCCTTGTGAAGATTCAGGAATTAATTCCTCTATTACAACATAAACCATTGCTCCAGCTGCAAAGGACAAAAGATATGGTAAAATTGGTACAACAAATGAAGACATTAAAATAGTAATTGCTGCTCCAATTGGTTCTACTATACCTGATAACATACCATAAATAAATGATTTATTCTTAGATAGTCCTGAACTTTTTAATGGCATTGATATTATCGCTCCTTCAGGAAAATTTTGAATTGCAATTCCAATAGCCAACGCTAGTGCACCTGCATAAGTAATTCCCTGACTTCCTGATGCTAATCCTGCAAATATAACCCCTACTGCCATACCTTCAGGAATATTATGTAAAGTTACTGCTAATACTAACATTGTTGACTTTTTTAATTGACTCTTTGGACCTTCTTCTTCATTATCTAAATGTATATGTGGAATATTACGATCTAATAGAAGCAGGAAAGCTATTCCTAACAAAAAACCAACTGCAGCTGGAATAAAAGCTAAATCCCCCATATTTTCAGACATATTCATTGCTGGAATTAATAGTGACCAAATTGAAGCTGCAATCATTACTCCAGAAGCAAAACCTAATAATAATTTTTGTACCAACAGATTCAATTTATTTTTCATAAAATAGACACAAGCTGAACCTGCAACTGTTCCAATAAATGGAATCAAAATCCCTATTAACATTTCCATTTTTATTTTTCCTTTCTTTTAAAAATTTATTTTATCTAATTTTAATAATGTTCATATAAAAAACTAATAAAACATTCAATTGTACATTATAAATAATTTATAATATAGTAAAAAAACTACATTCTTTACTTCAAAAATATAACTATGTTATATTTCGTCGCTATTTTACAATATAATTTAATATTAAACAAATAATATGCAAAAAAAGAACCATCATTAAATATGGTTCTAATAAAATCCCCTATCTTAATTATTATCATCAGTTTCTTTTATAATTGATGTACAGTGAGGACATCTAGATGCCTCCTTTGCAATCTTTTCCATACAATAGGGGCATACTTTAGTATTATCAACTATTTCTTCATCTTCATTATCTATTTTTGATTTAATCCCCTCACTTATTTTATTCATTATCTTGATAATTAAAAAAATAATCATTGCAATAATTAAAAAATTAATTACTGCTGTAATAAAACTCCCATATTTTAACACTGGTGCATTCTTACTTGTACCTAACGTAATCTGTAAATCTGAAAAATCAACCCCTCCAAAGATTCCTAAAACTGGTGAAATAATATCTGTATTTAAAGATGTTACAATCGCTGTAAAGGCACTTCCAACAATTACCCCAACCGCCATATCCATAACATTACCGCGAGTAATAAATTTTTTAAATTCTTCAATAATTCCTGATTTCTTTTTCATATTCCATATCTTCTACCTTTTTACAAATTTTACATCATCTATATACAAGTATATCACTATTTTTAGTATAAACAAAACTAATTTCCTTTTAACATTTCCTTTTTAAACATTAGTTAATTTTCAAAATAACATAACTTAAATAAATCGTTTAGATATTATTTTTCTATTAATTTAATTAAATTAAGATGATATTGTTGATTCCAAGTCCTTACCAGAAAAGTTGCTGAAAATGATTTTTCTCCTTCTTGTAGAATTGGAATATCTTTACTCCCACTTTCATAATCAATACCAGCTTTTTCAAAAGTATGACCTTCTTTTCTAATTAAACATAAAAATTAAAAAGAGAAAGAAACCTTTTTACTCGGTATTACAGCGTTTGTCCGTTTCCTCAAATTGGTTTTC
>OFGA01001589.1_pt1 | contig 15366 bp, 16 predicted proteins | sample 1521471 | NCBI WGS metagenome assembly OFGA01 (sample SAMEA3504086, study PRJEB24116) | mouse gut metagenome | biome: mouse gut; feature: mouse-associated habitat; material: faeces | place: Denmark | collected 2011
GTGAAACCATGCATATCGAAGTCTATTATTATCTACTCAGAAAAAATCCAAATATAATGCTTGTAGGCACTTGTAAAAAAGGTTATCCTTTTTGGTCTGTCACCGCTTCCCGGACATGGAGGAAATGATCCCGGAAAAGTGGGAGTGGACGGAAGCCTGGAGAAAGACATCAATTTAGAGATCGCAAAAAAGCTAAAGGCATATCTGGAGGCATCAGATGTGGAAGTGGTTATGACCCGTGAGGAGGATAAAGGGCTTTATGGGGAAAAGGACAGCCATAAAAAGGCAGCAGATATGAAAAAGCGCTGTGAAGTGATCAATGAGGCAAAGCCGAATCTGGTGGTCAGTATTCATCAGAACAGTTATCATGAGGAAGGGATTTCCGGGGGACAGGTATTCTATTATAAGGATTCAGAGAATGGGAAAAGGCTGGCAGAGATCATCCAGAAGCGGTTTGATTTTGTGCTGGGAGATAAGAACAAACGCTTGGCTAAGCCGAATGGAAACTATTATCTTCTTTTACATGTAAGGCAGCCCATCGTGATTGTGGAGTGTGGGTTTTTGTCTAATTGGAAGGAGGCAAAGGCGCTGAATACAGAGGAATACCAAGAGCGGATGGCTTGGACGATCCATATGGGGATCATGGAATATTTGAATGGAGAATAACAGATGAAACACGTGCAGAATAGAGAAGACAGGGAAAAACCGCCGTGGGCATTGGACGGCGGTTTTTTAATTAGTTTTCTTTTTCGTAAGCTTTTAGAGCCTGGGCAAGCTGATCCGGACAGGAGGTAGGGCGGAAACCGCAGCGAATGCCTTCTAAGCGCTGGATGGCTTCGCTGACATCCATTCCTTCTACCAGGCGGGCAATACCTTGTGTGTTGCCAGAGCAGCCTCCCATGTATTTGACATTAGTAAGTTTATGGTCATTGATATCAAAATGAATTTCCTGTGAGCAGACGTTACGAGTTTTATAAACCATGGTTGAGAATCCTCCGTAAATTAAATGAATTTAAAGCTTGGTCAGTGTGCTTCCTATTATATCTGAGGGGAAAGGGGATTGTCAAGAGCCTTATCTGTGGTATACTGTAAGGGTAGAAAAATTATGTTACTGTTCACGGGCGGGGAAAACTGGACACCTGATGCTTCTTGTACGGCAGAGCCGGGCAAGAAGATGCCCCCTGAACCGTAACTAAAAGTTTGTTTGGGAATAGATACGAGACTTAAGAAGGAGGATTGCAAGATGTTAGGTATTATCGGAGCAATGGCAGAGGAAGTGGAGCAGTTAAAAAGGGAAATGGAGTCCCCTGTGATCACTGCCATAGCCGGAATGGATTTTTATAAGGGGAAGATTGGCGGTAAGGATGTGGTGGTAGTGCGCTCTGGTGTGGGGAAAGTGAATGGAGCGGTGTGTGTACAGATTCTGGCAGACCAGTTTAAAGTGGACGGAATTGTGAATACGGGAATTGCAGGTTCTTTAAAGGCAGAAATCAACATCGGAGATTTGGTGCTGGCTACAGATGCAGTGCAGCATGATGTGGATGCCACACAGTTTTCTTATCCTGTGGGACAGATTCCCCAGATGAGTGAGTTTTCATTTAAAGCAGATGAGCAGCTGCGGAAGATGGCAGCCCGGTGCTGTAGACAGGTAAACCCGGATATTGAGGTTCATGAGGGCAGAATACTTACGGGAGATCAGTTTGTCTCCTCAAAGGAGAAAAAGGCATGGCTGACAGAGACTTTTGGCGGGGCATGTACAGAGATGGAAGGGGCGGCCATTGCTCAGGCAGCATATCTTAACAAGATCCCCTTTTTGATTGTGAGGGCCATCTCAGATAAGGCAGATGACAGTGCTCAAATGGATTATGAAGAATTTGAACGGTTGGAACTGGAGGTGGGGCGTTTAACTTCTTGTTGGATGGTATCCAATATGAGAGGCGGATCAGCAATCTACTGGGATGATCAAAGAATCGGAGAAAAACGCCATGAGTATATGGCTTTAAAGCATCCCAGTGTCAATGTGGAAGCGGAAATGGCTTTTCGAAACAAAGCAGTAGTGGATTCTTTGGAAGGCAATTCTCTGATTCATCCGCTTACCACACCGGTCATTGTAGTGGACAAGACAAATACCAAATGCCGTTCCGTGTGGCGCTCCCTGGGGGTGGAAGGGCTTTCCAGGTTTCGTGAGAAGCCAATGGCAATTATTTCACTGGGCAGCGTACCGGGGGCGAACGTCCTGGAGGATGGCGAATGGAAACGCCTTTGGGGGGCCTGGCTTCGTCTGACGAAAAATGAATATCATGCAGGCTGGGTGGAGAGTATGGAGCCTACCAACACCAGACCGCCGCTTACACCGGAACAGGACAGGGCCATGCTGGGAAAGTATGCTTATCAAAAGGATGAGATTCGAAAAGCTGCTCCGGAGCCGCCTCATGACGATACATGGGAGATTTGGCCGGATGAGACGGATCAGAGCTTTCAGTTTATCAATCTGGAGAAATCGACCTGACAGAACAATTGGGGGAACAGCATGACAAAATATACAATAAAAAGAATATTAATGATGATCCCGGTGCTGATAGGAGTATCCATTCTGCTGTTTATGATTCAGGCGCTCACTCCGGGTGATCCGGCAAATATTGTATTGGGCCAAGATGCACCGGCGGAAGATAAGGAAGCTTGGAGAGAGGAAAACGGACTAAATGATCCAATCGTTATCCAATATATGCGGTATGTAAAAAATATTGTAACAAAAGGAGATTTTGGTGTGTCCTACAGAAACGGAAAACCGATCACCGGAGATTTGATTGAGCGATGGCCGACGACATTAAAGACCTGCCTTCTGAGCCTGTTGGCAGCAGCGATGATAGGAATTCCCCTTGGTATTCTTTCCGCTCTTAAGCATGGAACTTGGATTGATTCACTGTCACGCGCCTTTGGCGTTTTGGGGGTATCAATTCCGAATTTCTGGCTGGCGTTGATGCTGATTATTGTCTTTGCCTTAAACCTTCGGTGGTTTCCGGTATCCGGATCATATGGTCCCATTTATTGGGTACTGCCGATTGCAACACTTGGTGTCAATAATGCGGCAAATATTATGAGATATACCAGGGCAGCGGTTTTGGACAATGTAAAGCAGGACTTTGTAAGGACAGCAAGAGCAAAAGGACAGAAAGAATCGAAGGTAGTGATGCATCACATCATGGGAAATGCAATGATTCCCATAGCCACCTGTATTGGTATCTTCCTGGTCAGCAATATGGCAGGAACCATTGTGATTGAACAGATATTTTCTCTTCCGGGGCTGGGTTCCCTGATGATTACCGCAGTAACACAAAGAGATTATCCGGTTCTGCGGGGATGTATTCTCCTGGTTGCGGTGACTACCTGCGTGATTAACCTGGGTATAGATTTATTATATGCCCTGATTGATCCAAGGATTAAGGCGCGGCTGAGACAGGAAGGAAAAAACGGTATGTTCACTAAGCGGAAAAAGGGAGGTGCAAAGCAGCATGAAAGAAAAGCAGACACCCTTTGAACAAAGAGAGATGAAAAAGAGAAGCATGTTTATGGAGGCCATGAACCGGCTTTTGTGCAATCGTTCCGCAGTTTTTGGCTTGGTGATTTTGTTGGCAATGATTCTGCTATGTGCTTTTGCGGAAATTATCTGTCCGGAAGGCTATAATGCACAGAATATTCCGGACGCGTTTTGCCAGCCATTTGAAAATTATTTTTTGGGAACAGATAATCTGGGAAGAAGCATGCTGGCCCGTATTCTTTATGGAGGCAGAAATTCCCTTTTAATAGGCTTTGCGGCTACATTGATTGCAGCAATTACAGGGGTGATACTCGGTATGCTGGCGGCTTTCTATGGGGGCAGAGTAGATAATATAATTATGCGGGGTATGGATGTACTGAATTCCATTCCAAATTTGTTGCTGGCGGTGCTGGTCTCGGCATGTTTGGGAAACGGCACAATAAATACAATGATTGCCGTGGCAGTATCTACGATAGCAGGCTTTGCAAGAACGGTACGCGGTCCGATGCTGGCAATTATGGGACAAGAGTATATCGAGGCGGCCCGATCCATTGATGCAAGTGACAAGAGAATTATGTTTAAGCATATTCTTCCCAATATACTTTCACCTATTATTGTTCAATTTACTATGGGTACGGCTATCTCAATTCTCTGTGTATCTTCTTTGAGCTTTATTGGCATGGGAATTCAGCCGCCGATTCCGGAATGGGGAGGTCTGCTTTCCGCGGGCCGTCAGTATATTACCAGATATCCATATCTGTGCATTGAGCCGGGTATTGCTATTGCATTAGTTGTGTTTTCTATGAATCTGTTTGGAGACGGGCTGCGGGACGCGCTGGATCCAAGACTGAAGAAATAGCAGGAAGGATGTGAAATATGTCGGATAAAAAGGAACTTCTCTCCATTCGGGATTTGTCCATACATTATATTACAAAAGATATGGGAACCTGCCGGGCTGTGAATGGCGTATCTTTTAACATTTACGAAGGGGAAACAATTGGCTTGGTAGGAGAGACAGGAGCCGGAAAAACAACAATTGCCCTTTCAATACTCGGATTGATTCCATCGCCGCCTGGTAAGATTATAAACGGAGAAATCATATACCAAGGAGAGGAGCTTTTGAAAAAAAGCAATAAGGAGATGCAAAAAATCAGGGGAAAAGAAATTTCCATGATCTTTCAGGACCCTATGACTACCTTGAATCCAATTGATACGGTAGGGGATCAGATAGCTGAGGTAATTGAACTGCATAGTCATATCAGTAAAAAGGAGGCAGTAAAGAAAGCAGGTGAAATGCTGGAGGTGGTAGGAATTCCCAGGGAGCGCTATGGAGAATATCCGCATCAGTTTTCCGGAGGTATGAAGCAACGTGTAGTAATTGCTATGGCATTGGCCTGTTCTCCGAGGCTGCTTTTGGCAGATGAGCCTACTACGGCATTGGACGTAACGATTCAGGCGCAAATCCTGGAGATGATGAATGAGCTGAAAAAAAGCTATGACGGAGCCATAATGCTGATTACACATGATCTTGGTGTTGTTGCACAGATGTGTGATCGCGTGGCCATTGTATATGCAGGAGAAATTTTAGAATTGGGAACCATCCGGCAGGTATATAAAAATATTCTTCATCCCTATACAAAAGGGCTGTTCGAGTCTCTGCCGGGCTATAGCAAAGGGAAAAGGCTGAAACAGATCAACGGGCTTATGCCGGACCCGGCTGCGCTCCCGCCTCTTTGTAAGTTTGAACCTCGCTGCCCTTATTCCTGTGAACAGTGCAAAAAAGAAATGCCGAAGCTTATTGATGCGGGAGACGGACATCTGGTTCGCTGTTTGAGGGCGCAGAAAGGACAGGTGTAGTGTATGGAACCCATTTTAGAGGTAAAAGAGTTGAAAAAATATTTTCCGGTAGGAGGCAGGATGCTTCATGCGGTGGATAATGTTTCGTTTTCGATTAACAGAGGAGAAACATTGGGAATCGTTGGAGAATCCGGCTGCGGAAAGTCAACATTAGGACGAACGCTCCTGCATCTTCATGAGAGTACGGCAGGCACGCTTTATTTTAAAGGGGAAAATATTACTCATATAAACAAGAGAAAATTAAGTACATTGCGAAAAGAGATGCAGTTTATTTTTCAAGATCCCTTTTCTTCCCTGAATCCGCGCTTTACGGTTTTTCAGACTCTCGCGGAGCCTTTGGAGATTGCAGGCAGTTATTCTAAAAAGGAAACAGAGGAAAAAGTATATGCCATGATGGATACGGTAGGGTTGGCTAAAAGGTTGGTAAATACTTACCCTCATGAGCTGGATGGAGGAAGGAGACAGAGAATCGGAATTGGACGGGCAATGATACTGGAACCGGAATTTATAGTATGTGATGAACCGGTATCGGCTCTTGACGTATCGATTCAGGCACAGATTATCAATCTCTTGCTGGATATGCAGGAGGAGAAGAAACTAACCTATGTATTTATTACTCATGATTTGATGGTAGTAAAATATATTTCTACAAAAATTATGGTTATGTACTTGGGGGAGGTAGTAGAATTTGCACCTACGGAGGAGCTGTTTTCCGCCACCTGGCATCCTTATACGAAAGCGCTGCTGTCAGCAGTTCCGCTGCCGGAGGTGGATGCACGTCCGCAGCGAATTGTTTTGGAGGGAGAAGTGACTTCGCCTATTGATCCGCCGGAATGCTGCAGATTTTGTGCAAGGTGTCCATATGCACGGGAGAGATGCCGCAAAGAGGCTCCGCCTCTTGCAGAAGCTGCACCGGGGCATATGGTAAAGTGTCACTTTGTGAAAGAAATTAATTTTAATAAAGAAAATACTAAGGAGGTATGACATTTATGAAAAAGAAGTATTTGGCTATTGTACTGGCATTGACAATGTGTATGCTGGGGAGCGCAGGGTGCGGCAAAAAAAGCAGCGTAGCGGAACCCGGAGAACTGAAAGAACCGACGGAGCAATCTGCCAATGCGGCGGATCTTGAAGTGGACAGCAGCTTGGATGTGCAGTCCTCCAAAGATACCCTGACAATTGCAATGCCCAGCGATCCGGGGACGATAGACATGCATTATTCCACAGCCTATGATTATGTGGCGCCCTTTGTGGTAAATCACCTTTTGATTCAGGAGTATGATGCAAATAATATGGTGCTCCCGGCAATTGGAGAAGAATCGCTGGCTTTGGAATATGCTTTTGATGAAAACGATATGGGGCTTACCTTTACACTCAGAGAAGGTGTAAAATTTTCCAATGGTTATGATTTGACAGCGGAAGATGTGGCATTTTCCATCCGACTTTGCAGTGATCAATCTTATTATACAATGGTTGATTTCGAAAATATTGAGGCAAACGGGAATACGGTTCATGTGCCGCTTTTATCAAAGGATGCCAATGCGCTTTACAATATCGGAGCTACCATTCCGATTTATTCACAAAAGTATTATGAGGAATTAGACAACGAAGCGGAGTTTTTCTCAACCGGTGCGGTAGGAACCGGGCCATATAAAATTGCGGAGTGGGTCGGAGGAGATTACCTGGATTTGGAGGCAAATGAAAATTATTTTGCAGGTGCTCCGATTATTAAGAAGCTTCGAATCCGCTTTATTACGGATGCCTCTGTGGCTTATATGGAGCTTCAAAATGGCGGTGTGGATATTGTGCAGCAGCCCAATTGGACGGATGTGGAGAGTGTACTGGCCGGAAATGATTCCGGAATTACATGTTGGGAAGAATCTTCCGCTTATATGCTGCAATTGGGAATGAATTGCTCAGGAGCTTTAAGCGATTTGAAGCTGCGTCAGGCAGTTGTTTATGCCATTAATAAAGAAGAACTTGCAACGGGAGCTTTTCTAGGCTCCGGAGAAAATTCTTATTGCCTTGTATCGGAATCTCTTCCGGGAACGGTTGACTATAAAGAGAGCTGGCCTTACGGCTATGATCCGGAAAAGGCAAAGGAACTGCTGGCAGAAGCCGGTTATCAGCCGGGAGAGCTTTCCTTGACCTGCATTGTAGGAGCAGGGGGAGGCCCGCGTACGGATGCTGCACAGATGATAGGCGGGTATCTGGAAACAATCGGAATTACGCTGGAGATCAAAGAGGTTGATATTGCCACATACGCTTCGACAATTACCGATCAGCCTGAAACATGGGATTTCTGGCTGCGCAATTTTGGATCCGGTATTGGAAACGCTCCCAGCGCCCATGATTATTTCGGCCAGAATGTTGCTATGAATTGTTTTATTGACAAGCAGGATTCCTCAGAAAAAATGCTGGAACTGGCAGATGCAATGGGACAGACAATGGATGATGAAGAAAGAGAAACCGTGTTTGCCGAATTACAGGAGTATTTTTTAAATGAATGTTTGTATACGTGTCCCCTGGTTCAGCAAAAAACCTATACATTGGTAAATTCATCTCTTAAAAATCTGACAAAATGCGGACAGCTCTATTGGAATGTGAAAAATGCATATTTCGAATAAGAAAAGAATGAAACATCATTAGAAAAAAGGAGAGGAAGCATGGCTGTTAATTACCTATATGCAGGTTCGTGGCTGGATGATTCGGGAAAAACCGGGGGAGGTATCCGGCTCTATAGAATACAAGAAAACGGAACGCTCATACAAAAAGAATATGTGGCCGGGCATATAGCAGCAGGTTATCTGGCACTGTCTGCGGATAAGAAATTTCTTTATGCTGTGAATGAACTAAAAAGAAGGCCGAATATGACAGAGACAGAAGGAAGCATTTATGCTTATGCAGTGGACACACAAAACGGCCTGTTAAAGGAATTAAACAATGTTTCCTCTTGCGGAGTATTTCCCAATTATCTTGCGGTGTCTTTAGACGGAGAATATTTGTATGCAGTTAATTACGGTTCGGAAGATATTATTGTACGCAGCAGGAAAAATGAACAAGGAAATTATGTACTGGAGCGGATATACGATGAATCCGGTATGACAGCAATGGGGATTTGCAAGGATGGAAGCCTGAAGCCTGTGGAGGCAATGCACATTTTTAAAGGCAGGCCAAGCATGTATTATCCGTGGTTTCAGGCGTCTCCCCATCCTCATTGTATTTGCTTAAGCCCCGAGGGAGAGATGCTTCTGGTAGCGGATCGGGGGTGCGATGCCATATGGACCTGCAGTTATGACAGAGACAAAAAGGATTTTATTAATTTTCATAAATATAAGACCGCACAAGGTATTGGTCCGAGAAATTGCGTGTATCATCCCACACTTCCTTATCTGTATGTGGTAGGAGAAGTAAAGCCTTATATCACCGCATATCGGTATGAACCAAAGAAAGCGGAGCTTCGGGAGGTGGAAACCTGTCTGACGGCAGATACAGCACTGGAGTATACACAGAAGGAAGATTTCTTTGCATGCGCACATCCGTCAGATATCAAGATACATCCAAACGGAAATATGCTGTATGTGGCGAATCGCGGCCCGGATACGATTTCCTGCTTTCGGATATCTCAAAAGAACGGGAGCCTGACGCATATTAAGGATGTATCATCGGAGGGCAGCTGGCCGTGGAGTCTGGAATTAACCGGTGACGGAAAATATATGTATGTAGGGAATAAAATGAGCGGATCCATCAGCGGATTTACTGTAGATGAAGAAGGTGTTCCCCATTATAGCAATCGAATGTATGAAGCGGAAAGAGTTGTATGTCTGAGATGTCTGACTGTTTAGAGAGTAAAGGAGAGTTATGAGGATTGGGGAAAAAATTTACCAGACCAGCGGCCTAATGTTCGGCACAAATTCCAATACCTATTGTTTAAACACCAGGGAAGGCTTGGTTTTCATTGACGCAGGCTTTTCAGAAAAACAGTACCGGATTATGCGGGAGCAGCAAAAAAGGGATCGGCTTGCAGGTAAGGAGCTGCTGGATTTATTTATAACGCATTGCCATTTTGATCATGCCGGAAATGGCTGGCTGTTTCAGCAGGAAGGGGCAAAGATTTGCATGACAAAAGAGGATGGGGAGGCGGCAGGCACAGGCTCCTGTGTATTGCTTGAAAATCTTTTTGAACGGAAATTCCGGCGCTACAGACCCGATTGTATTGTGAAGGATGGCGACGCCTTTGATTATGGAAATGTCCGTCTTACGGTACTGGCGCATCCGGGTCATACCAAGGGCACGATTTCCGTTTTGGCAGAGATAAAGAATAAGAAAGTTCTTTTTACAGGAGATTTATTTACTCTGCGGCCCTGTACGCCTATGGACGAGCTGCAGGTGGAACCGGGATGGAACGGCAGTCCTGATTATGATAAGGATAAGGAGACGGCGACCCTGCAAAGGCTTATGGAGCTTCCGCCTTTGGATATGATTGCGCCGGGCCACGGAAGTATTTATCTGGGAGACAGCCGAAAGCTGTTTGAAGCCTTGTGTGATGCGGCAGAAAGGAAATTGCCATGAATATTTTAGTAATTGACGCAGGCACCTCCAGCATCCGCGGAATCCTGTATAACAAGTGCGGAAAAAGCTTATTTTGTCATCAGATTCCCTATGAAGTCCGTTTTAAGGGAAGCGTACTGGCGGAACAGGATGCTTCCGATTGGTCCCGGACCATTGCTGAAATAGCCGCGGAGACGGTGAAATATTGTGAAAAAGCGGCCGTAAGCTGCGACGCCCTGGCCCTTACAAGTCAGCGCTCCAGCGTCATCCCTGTGGATAAAAACGGAGAACCCTTAAGTCCGGCGATTATGTGGCAGGATAAAAGAAATCAGGAGATAGCGGAAGAATTTCGCCCTATGGAAAATTTGATCCATGAGCTGACGGGCGCGCGGATCAATACGGTATTTTCGGGAACAAAAATGACCTGGATTCGGCGAATGGAGCCGGAGATTTACCGCAGAACTCATAAGTTCTGCACAATAGCGGATTTTATCACCCATGAGATTACGGGAGAATACAGGACGGACCATACTTACGGAAGCAGAAGCCTTTTGATGAATGTGAGAAGCCGGAGCTGGGATGCCCGCCTGCTGGATATTTTTGAGGTAAATGAGGAAAAGCTGTGCGAGCTTGTTGAGCCGGGAACTGTCATTGGCTGTGTGACGGAGGAATTTTCCAAAAAGACAGGATTGAAAACAGGGCTGCCTCTTGTCTCTGCGGGAGGCGATCAGCAGTGCGCGGCCGTGGGGCATGGCGTGATCGGTGCGGGAAGCTTGGAGATTACCACGGGCACAGGCGCCTTTATGCTCGGCTACAGCGAGAAGGTTCCCGATTCTTTAAAAAATAATGTGATCTGCGGAGCACACGCCATTCCGGGAAAATATGTATTGGAAAGCAGTATGCTTACCTGTGCGGCCCTGTACAATTGGACTAAGAAAACACTGTTTGCAGACAGTGAGGAGGAGAGCTTTACATCCGTCAATGAGGCCGTGGAGGCCAGCCCGGCAGGCGCCAATGGCTGCATTGTACTGCCTTACTTCCAGGGAAGGGGAACGCCGGACTGGAATGCAGGAGCATCCGGCTGCTTTGCGGATATAAGTCTTGGGACTACAAGAAATGATATGGCAAGAGCTGTGTTAGAGGCCATAGCCCTGGAGGCGAAAAACAATCTGGATATTCTGGAAGGGTATGCGGGAAAACTGGAACGAATCCGCATTGGGGGCGGATTGACCAGGTTTGCAGCCTTCAATCAGATACAGGCAGACGTATATCAGAAAAGACTGATTCACAATATGGGAAACGGGGAACAGACAGCCCTTGGAGCCTGGGCAGGCGCGGCTGTGGCTTTGAAGCTGTATCCCGACTATGATACGGCCCTTAGGCAGATATCATCAGAGGATGAGCAGGAAGCATTTTCACCCAATCCTGCAAGAAGACAGCTCTATCAGGAAAAGCAGCGGAGAATGAATGAGCTGTATCGTCAAATGTATGGAGGGGAATATATTTTTGAGCGTGAAAAGCTGAAAAATGCAGCCCAAGGGCATTGCTCTGAGGCTTGAAAATACTATGCTGAGGGGTGCGCGGCATTTAAGATACGGGTGGCAGTTGTGCCATCCGTAATTAATGTGCTGATAAATCCACCTCTGAGGGCAGCCGTAAGAGCGGCGGCCTTGGAGGACGGCGAAGCTACGACGGCCACATCGGGAATACTCATAAGCTGCCGGATGGAGAGGCTTACGCTCTTTTCATTCCACAGGCAGGCAAGCTCCTGACCCTCCTGATTGAAAAAGCGTCCAAGTATGGAGCCGCAGGCGCCTTTTTTCTCAAGCTCATCATAAAGGCCGGGCGGCATGGTTCCGCGCCAGTAATTGCTCTCCTTTACCTGTTCCAGTGTCGCTACACTGGCAAGTACTTTATCGCAAAATATCCCCTTTTTTAAAATAACGGAGTTATTGTGATCGCTGCACATGACCTTTCGGGCATAATCATCCTCAATGTAGAGAGGGAGATTCAGGAAATCGGCGTGACCGTGAAAGGTCTCAGCCAGAGAAGTGACGATGGCCTGAGGCGTGTGGCTTAGGGATGCGCAGGGAAGAGAGCCGGTAAGCTGTACAATATCCGCAGAAATATTGAAAGGCTGCAGGAATTTGATAAGCAGGGCCAAACTGCTGCCCCAGCCGGTTCCGATAATGATATTTTTCTTTGCGTGTTCCATAAGATATTCGGCGCCAAGCTTGCACACGTCCTGGTGATACAGGGATTTTTCACGGCCCCGGTTATTTAAGACACGGGCGTGCTTAAGGCCGAAGCGTGTCTTTAAGCGTTCTTCAAGTTCATAATGGCGCTCAAAGGTATAGTGTACGGTAAAGGATACAATACCCTTATCTACGGCCTCTTTTAAAAGGCGGGAAACACGGGTGCGCGACAGAAAGAGCTTGTCAGCAATCTCGTTCTGGGTCAATCCCCGTTCATAATAATCGCAGGCAACCTCTGCCAAAAGACTTAATTTTTTCAGCTCCTTCTGCTCCATAGGCCGCTCCTTTTCCTCTGTTATGGGATATCGGTTATGGTTATTATACCGCCGGAAATAAAAAATTACAAATTATAAAATTTTTTTACAAAAATTTTACAAGATTTGGTGGTCGCGGAAAACAGGGAAAACCAGATGTTGTAGAAATGCCGAAAAACCTTGATTTTATAAGGGGTTAGAGTAAAAAATGACCATTGCTTTTCTGCTTTTTTATTACTATAATGGTAAACATGACGGGTGTTTTGACACTGTAATTGCAGCAGGGATCGACAAAGCTGCTGCTTGCGGTGAGGGTGTTGATTATGTAGTTTGAGGGCGAAAGTTTTATGGAACAAGAGATTAAAGGGTTTGTGACTTATCTGCATGATGTAAAAAAAACGTCGCAGAATACGGAGCTTTCTTATCAGAGAGACCTGATGAAGATGATGCGTTTTCTTCGCACGCAGAAGGTGGAGAAGTCCAAGGATGTAACAGAGACGAATTTAAATTCCTACATTCTGGATTTGGAGAAAAAGGGAATGGCGGCAGCCACCGTATCCCGCAATATTGCCTCGATGAAGGCTTTTTATCTTTATATGTTAAAGAATGGAGAGGTTGCCACTGATCCGGCGGAGCATTTAAAAGCGCCGAAGGTAGAAAAGAAGGTGCCGGATGTATTGTCCGTGGCGGAGATGGAGAGGCTTTTGGAGCAGCCGGGAACCCGCACGGCCAAAGGGCTTCGGGATCGGGCGATGCTGGAGCTTTTGTACGCCACCGGTATCCGCGTGACGGAGCTGATTTCTCTGCACCTTGAGGATGTGAATTGGAAGCTGGATTATATTATCTGCCGGGATCGCAATAAGGAGCGGATTATTCCCTTTGGGGCAAAAGCCAGAAAAGCGCTGGATCAGTACATACAGTCTGCCAGGGCGGAGCTGGTGGGCGGCAAGGAGTGTGAGATGCTGTTTCCGAACTGCTCCGGGGAGAGCATGAGCCGGCAGGGCTTTTGGAAGCTTTTGAAGCAGTATGTGAAGCAGGCAGGGATTCAGATGGAGATTACGCCGCATACGCTGCGTCACTCCTTTGCGGCTCATCTGGTAGATAATGGAGCGGACCTTCATATGGTTCAGGAGATGCTGGGACATTCGGATATTTCCACCACTATGATGTACGCGGTGAGGACCCGGGAGCTGTATGCGAAGGCACATCCGAGAGGATAAGAAGGGGCGGAAGAATTGCAGATATGATTTTGTAAAAGGTTCTGTGCGGATAAGAATGATATCCGCGCAGATTTTTTTCGTGACTTTTTGAAGGTCTTGTATTATGATAAGAGCCGGGAGTATGAAAAGCGGAATAGTCCGGCTAAGAAATGTCAAGTGTTTATAAGAAATATTTTTTGGCCGGCCGGTAAAGCCGCAAAGGCGCACGAGAGGAACTTTCATGAGTGCCCTTTTGAATGAAAGTTTCTCTCATTACAAGTGTGTCGAGGTGGCTTTACCCTTTAGTGCTGCCGCGCAGCGACTTTTAATAGGAGGATAAAAATGGGAATTACGTTTGTACAGCCTTTGCCAAGCCCGGAAGAGACCAGAGAGATGTATCCGGTGCCTCCTCGGGTGGCCAAGATAAAGAAGGAACGGGATGAGGAGATCCGCAAAGTATTTACAGGGGAGTCGGAGAGGTTTCTGGTGATGATTGGACCCTGTTCTGCGGATAATGAGGAGGCGGTCTGCGATTATGTGCGCCGTCTGGTACCGGTTCAGGAGAAGATTAAGGATAAGGTGATTATTATTCCCCGTATTTACACCAATAAGCCCAGGACTACGGGGGAGGGATATAAGGGGATTATGACGCAGCCGGACCCGGAGAAGAAGCCCGATCCGCTGGCAGGGATTGTCGCCCTTAGAAAAATGCATATCCGGGCGATTGAGGAAACAGGGCTAACGGCGGCGGATGAAATGCTGTATCCGGAGAATCTTCGGTATGTGACGGACTTTTTGTCTTATGTTGCTATTGGGGCGCGGTCGGTGGAGAATCAGCAGCACCGGCTTGTTTCCAGCGGGATTGATGTGCCTGTGGGAATGAAAAATCCCACCAGCGGCGGTTTTAGCGTGATGCTCAATTCGGTGTATGCGGCTCAGCAGAAGCACACGTTTATTTACAGGGACTGGGAAGTGAAGACGGAAGGAAATGAATTGGCCCATGCGGTGCTTCGGGGTTCCGTGAATAAGAGAGGGGTGTCGCTGCCGAATTATCATTATGAGGATTTGCAGACGCTTTTGGAGCTTTATAATGAGCGGGAGCTTCGGAATCCGGCCTGTATTGTGGATGCGAATCATAGTAACTCGAATAAGCAGTTTAAGGAGCAGATCCGGATTGTGAAGGAGGTGCTGCACAGCAGGTCCTGTTCCGGGGATATCCGGAGGCTGGTGAAGGGGGTTATGATTGAGAGTTATATTGAAGAAGGATGCCAGGGGATTCATGATCATGTTTATGGGAAGTCTATTACGGACCCGTGTCTTGGGTGGGGGGATTCGGAGAGACTGCTTTATGAGATTGCGGAGAGGTGTTGAAAAAACGGCTTAGACGGTAGGTTGTGGTGAGAATGGCGCAAAATGGCCCGGGACCTTTTCCATATCCTGTGTTCGGACGTTTCTCGGACATCACTCTGCCTTTGTCGGACGTTGATTTTTGGTTGCTGACAGGCTGCGCCTGTTGGACGGTTTGAGCAACGTTCGCCAAATTCAGACTGCTGTCCGCGAAAAGCCGGACACTGGATATAGGAAAAGGTCCCGGGCCATTTTGCGCCATTCTCTTTTTAGGTTGGTGCTCGGGGCTTTTTGGTGTTTGGGTGTTTTGAGGTGGGTGAAAGTGATTATGGGTTGGGGCTCTTTTTTATGTGGAAAGGTAACTA
>OFGA01001597.1_pt1 | contig 15339 bp, 13 predicted proteins | sample 1521471 | NCBI WGS metagenome assembly OFGA01 (sample SAMEA3504086, study PRJEB24116) | mouse gut metagenome | biome: mouse gut; feature: mouse-associated habitat; material: faeces | place: Denmark | collected 2011
TCCCGCGCCTCCTCTGCGGCGGCGGCGGAGAGCCTCTGCAGTTCCTGGCTGCTACCGGATACGCCGGACAGCTCCCGGGACGCCTCCGAGGCCAAAGCGGAGCCCTCCCGGATGCTCCGGTCCATTTCTCCCGCGAAAGCGGCGGCGTCCTGCGCCGCCTGGGCGCTGCGGGAGGCCAGAACCCGCAGTTCGCTGGCTACCACGGCAAAGCCACGGCCGTTGACTCCGGCCCCGGCGGCCTCCGCATAGGCGCTCCGGGCCAGGACGCTGCACTGAAAAGCGGTCGCCTCCATGGCCTTGACGATCTTCCCCACCTCTACGGCGCATTCTCCGATTCTCTCCACCGCATCCGTCAGCTCCTCCAGCTTCCCGGTATACATCTCCAGACGGCGGCAGAGCTCCCCCGCTTCCCCGCTGACCTCCTGTGCGCCGCCGGCCCTGGCTTGAAGGGTCCTGGTCAGCCGCTCCAGGGCCTGGGACAGCTCTTCCCTGCCCTGGCGGCGGTCCTGTCCGCTGCGGGCCAGCGACTGGGCCTCCTGCTCCAGCTCCTCCAGCTGGCCCCCCAGCTGGTCCATAGCGCTGCGGGCGGAACCGATGGCCCCCCGCAGCTTCTGGGACATGCCGTCCAGGGCCAGACAGGCCCCGCCGCATTCCCCGCTTCTGCCGCAGGGCAGCCGGGCGGTCAGATCCCCGCCGGCGATCCGATCCAAGACCTCCTCCATTTCCAGCAGGCAGTTGCTGCTGCGGGTCCCCAGCTCCCCCGCCGCGTCTAGCAGGGCGGCGGCTTCCTCCGAGGTGCGGGGGATGCCCGCCAGGGAGACGGAGTGGTCCCCGGCGGCGGCAAGGGAGACGGCCTGCGTCGCCTGAACAACGGGGTCAAGATAGCGGCGGCATATCCATCGGATAAAATAAACCGCGCTGCCGCCGGACAGCGCAAAAACCACCAGTACGGCAGCGACCAGCCAGGCGGAAGCCCCGGCCTCCGCCGCCGCGGGCCGCGCCGCCGCAGCAGCCAGAGCGGTCAGCAGGGCGCAGAGCGCCAGCGCGCCAACGGCCAGAGGCCGGAATACGCGGGCAGTCAGACGTTTCGTTTTTCCCAACCGTATGCCCCCTTCGCAGTTCTTGCCTTTTATTGGTATTGTAGCACCGCGCACGCTAAAATGCAAGGAGCATATCCATGCGCGCCGCCAATTTCCGATTGCTTCTTCCGGCAGATTCTGCTATAATCTCCCCGCAAAATACAAATACGAGAACCGGCCCATTGGACCGGGCGGAGGCATGCAATGAAAACTGGGATCGTGGACGTAGGCGGCGGACTGCGAGGCGTATACGCCGCCGGCGTGTTTGACTGGTGCATGGATCGGGACGTTTGGTTCGATCTGGTCATCGGCGTATCGGCGGGCAGCGCCAACGCCGCGTCCTACCTGGCCCGGCAGAGGGGCCGGAATTACACTTTTTATACCGAATACGCTCTGCGCAAGGAATACATGGGGGCGAAAAACGCCCTGACCAGGCGGTCCTACGTGGACCTGGACTATGTGTACGGTACGCTGAGCCGTTCAGACGGAGAGAACCCTCTGGACTTCCAGTCGCTCCTTGACAACCCCACGGAGCTGCTGGTGGTGGCAACCAACGCTTTGACCGGCAGCGCCAGATACTTCGGCAAATCCGATCTGGCGCAGGACCGCTACGATATCTTTAAGGCGTCCTCCGCCATCCCTTTCGTCTGCCGTCCCTATGTGGTGGACTGGCTGCCCTACTACGACGGCGCGCTGGCCGACCCGGTGCCGGTGGAAAAAGCGCTCCAGTGCGGATGCGACAAGGTGGTGCTCCTCCTCACCCGGCCTGCGGACAAGCCACGGGGGCCGGGAAAGGACGCTCTCCTGGCGGATATGATCCAACGCCGCTACCCCTTCGCGGCCCGGAAGCTCCGCACCAGGGTGGAGCGGTACAATGCCGGTGTGGAGCTGGCAAAGAAGTACCAGGCGGAGGGCCGCGTCCTGATCGTCGCTCCGGACGACCTGTGCGGGGTGAGCACCCTGACCCGGGACCGCGCCGCACTGATGCGCCTGTATCAGAAGGGCCGCCGGGACGCGCAGGCCATCGCCTCCTTCCTGGCCTGACGGCTGGGAAAATTCCCGCCCGCGCCCGCCTTTTGTATATAAGGCACAAAAAATCTCTGGACAACGCTGGATAAATATGGTATTATAAACGAGTCAATATCTGTTCCGGCCCCGTTCTCACGAGAAAAGGAGGTAACCCATGGAACCTAAGTTTTTCAACATTCCCGTATGCGTAGGCGACGTCACGCTGCGCGTGGCCCAGGGCCACTTTGCCACCAGAAACAGCCATACCAACTACTTCATCGACGTGACCCGGCAGCAGTCCTGCCTCCAGGAGGCGGACGCCGTGGCCCAGCAGCTGGCCCAGCGTCTGGCGTCCTCTACCATGGTGGATACCATCCTGTGCATGGACGGCACCCGCGTCATTGGCGCCTGCCTGGCCCGAAAGCTGACGGAATCCAGCTATAACTCCGTCAATTCCGGGAAAGAGATCTATCTCCTGCGCGAGAACGTCAGCGCCGGCGGCAAGCTTATTTTCCGGGAAAACGCCCGGTTTATGCTGGAGGGTAAGAACGTCCTGCTCCTCCTGGCTTCCATTACCACCGGCAGCACGGTGGAAAAGGGCATGCGCTGTATCCAGTATTACGGCGGCAGCGTGGCCGGTGTGGCTTCCATCTACAGCCACCTTAAGGAGGTCAGCGGTACGCCGGTGGTATCCCTCTTCGACACCGAGGATCTGCCCGGATACGCCAGCTATCCCCAGCAGGACTGCCCCCTGTGCCGTGAGGGCAAAGAGGTAGACGCTATTATTGACAAGTATGGATACGAAAAGCTGTGATACATCCCATGAAAAGTCCGGCGGCTTGATGCCGCCGGATTTTTGCGCCGCCGGCCTTTCAAGACAAAACAGTGCAGCATTGGACAGGACTTTTCTGATACGGACGGTTATAATCAGTACAAACGAGGAGGCGCAGAGAGGTGTCAATCCAACATATCCAACAGGCAATTTGCTATATGGAGCAGCATATCTGCGAACCTATCCAGTATGCTGACGTGGCAGAGAGCGTGCACATGTCCAACTACAATTTTCACCGCACCTTCAGCTTTATCGTGGGTATGACGGCTATGGAATATATCCGGAAGCGGCGTCTCACCCTGGCCGCTCAGGAGCTTCAGGATACGGACATTTCCGTGCTTGATGCCGCTTATAAATACGGCTATGAATCCCCGGAAAGCTTCTCCAAAGCCTTTTCGCGGTTCCACGGCTCCACGCCGAAGCAGGCCAAAAGAAAGGGTGCGAAACTTCGTCTGTTCAATCCCCTCGTCATCAAAATCACATTGGAAGGCGGCAATATTATGGATTACAGGATGGAACACAGAGAGCGGCAGCAGTTTATCGCGTTGGTCAGGTCCTTTCCCAATGAGATCATCAACGATGACAGCGACCACAGCATCCCTGACTTCTGGGCAGAATGCTCTGAAAAAGATCTGATTGAACCCATGAAGAGCCTTCGCGCCGAAGGGAAACGGGATCTCTATGGGCTGTGCAGCCCTGTCAGGGACAACGAAACCCATTTCCGTTATGGGATCGGCATACTCCTGGACGGAGACACGGATGCTTCCCAAGCGGAACAGTTTCTCCGCAGCGGCTATACCATCTGGCAGACGGACCCGGCGGATTACGCCGTGTTTCCGTGCATTGGTCCCGACGGCGATTGCTTAGGTGAGGTCTGGAGCAAGTTTTTCAAGGAATTTTCTCCGCAGACGGGATATGAGCAAACGGATGACACAGACTACGAAATATATTTTGAGCACAGCAAAAAGGACTTGTTCTGCGAGCTGTGGGTCCCGGTCAAAAAGGATTAACTGCATTCCAGCGCATTTTCGATGTCCTCCACCGCTGGTTATCACAGCGGTGGAGTTTTCTCTTTTTATAGTATATTTAGCCGTTTTTAAAAAGTCAGGTTAATACAGAAATTACTTGGCGCTATCCATCAGTTCGGCTAACGGAAATTTAGGAGTGAAAAATGAACAGACCTATTACAACATTGTTTATGCTGATGTCAGTTGACGGGAAAATAAGCACCGGCGCAGCGGACGATTTGGATGTGGACAAGGATTTTCCCAAAATTGCAGGGGTTAGAGAAGGCCTGCACCAATATTATGAAATAGAGCGAACAACCGATTTATGGACGCTCAATTCCGGCCGCGTCCAAGCCAAAATCGGCGTCAATACAAAAAAGATGCCAAGCCGAACGACTGTATCCTTTGTGGTAATAGATAACAACCATTTGAATGAAAATGGCATACGATATCTTTGCGCTTTATCAAAAACGTTTGTGTTGATTACGTCAAATGCCGATCACCCGGCATTTGGCGTAGAGGAGCGTAATTTCCATATTATGTATCAGAAAGAATTATCCCTCGAAAATACGCTTATAGAGCTCAAATCAAAATATGGCTGCGAGAGAATAACGATACAAACCGGCGGGACCCTAAATGGCTTATTTCTTCGCGAGAAGCTGTTTGATTACGTTGATATTGTTGTTGCTCCCGTTTTGATTGGCGGCAAGGATACATCTACTTTGATTGATGGCAAATCCTTACTTTCACAAAAAGATTTGTCAAGATTAGGCGTACTGAAGCTGCAGGAATGTGTGATGTTGGAGAATTCATATTTACGATTGCGTTATGAGGTGGTTCGCTGATAAGCATCAGCTTATCGGACGGTTACTTGTATGGGGTAATCGCTCGCTTGCGATATTTTGACGGATCATTTTGCCAGATGGCACGGAGCAGACCAAGAGGAAAGGCGCAAAGCACAGACCAAAAAGCGCTGGAATTTCTGTTGCAGAAATTCCAGCGCTTTTTAGTCGCCCTCCACTGATGGTTATCACGGCGTCGGAGTCTTTCCTTTGTTATGCGGACTCCTCAGTGAAACTCGCTCCCCTCCTGCCAGTAGGAGACGGGAGTACCGTATTCCGCCATCATCGCAGCCATATTCTCATGGTGCAGAGCGCTTGCATCCAGCTGCGCGCTCATAGCGATAGCAAGAATATTAACCAGAGAGGCGGCGGCGGTAATAGAAAGAGAGTGGGCTCCGCCATCCGCCTTGCACAGCAGCAGTTTTTCCGCATATGCCGCCACGGGGGCGGAAGGCCTGTCTGTAATGCAGATGATCTTACAACCTTTTACCTGGGCGCACTGAGCAATGCCTTTAATGGTAGACAAGTAATTGGGGAATGTGAACAGGACAAATACATCCTCCGGCACGGCACGCTCCAGAATGCTGGGCAGCAGACTGTAGTTTTCAAACGTGAGCACAGTGCTGTCCCGCTGCAGGGCGGTCAGCCGGTGCTCAAATATTTTAACCGCCCACAGAACAAGCCCGAAGCCGGCAAGGTAGATCTTTTTCGCCCTGCACAGCAGATCCGCCGCCTCCAACAACGTCTGGATATCCAGCTCCTGATAGGTGGAGGCAAGAAGATTCATTTCTTCTTTTATCAGCCGCCCCAGGTGGGACTGCAGATCGGACGTACCTGTCCTCCCGGATGCCGACGCAGGCCGAAATTGTAAAGGATACATCTTATTGTGATGGTGCGCTTGGAGGCTTTTTTTCAGCCCAGCATATCCGCTATAGCCTAAAACCCGCGAAAAGCGCAGCACGGTGGCCGGCGTCACATCGGCCAGCTCGCACAGCTCTTGAATAGAAAGGAATACCGCGATATCCCGCTTCTGCAGCAGGACATCGCTGATCTTTTTCTGCGATTTGCTGAGCCTGGGATAAAGCTCTTGAATGATCTCGATAGGATTTCTTCCCCCGCCCTCCAGCATGGTCCCCTGATCCGACATAATCAATTTTGTACTCCTCAAATTATAATCTGCCAGAAGGACCGGCCCGGCAGCCGGGCGCGCCTGCACACATCTGACAACTGCATTATATATCCCCAAAATGCTTTTTGCAATGAAAAAACGCAGAATTTTTATGGGATACCCATCATCCGCCATCTTTCTTCGAAAAATAGAGGCGTAAAGCGGAATCGAACTCCTCCAATATGGCAAAATCCACTTCGCTCAAATTAAAATTTTAAAATTATATATAAAATTATAATTTTAACTATTTACATTTAGATAGTTTTATGATATTATCATTTTTATAGTAATGCATTGCTAAATAATCATAGGAGAGGATCTGTTTATGGGGCTTATCAAACCGTACAACGGCTATAAGGGATACAGCTATCTCACTCCCGGTGAAGACTATCAGGCATTTGAACTTCTCGATGTAGGCGACGGACTATTTCCGCAGCACCCAATTCCCTTGGATGCCCAGCAGGAAGAGCGGGCGCTCCGGCTGGCGGAGGAACTGATCTTTATTTCACTGCACGACCATCCCAATGTACGCCCGAAGGATATGTTTCAGTATTATCGCGCTTACTGTAAAGAGGGCCGGGGCGTATACGATTATGAGGCGCTTTCCAGAAGCTATTGGGACTGCATCTTCGACAATATGCTGGACGGCGGCTGTAATATGCACTCGAAATGCGGCTGGAAATGGACGGAAGTTATTGAAGACATCGGTAAACGCTCCTGCGATATCATGCACCAGGACATGGTGATCCGCTGTGAGAAGGTGGAGGACATTTACCGGGCCCACCGAGAACACAAGCTGGCAATGGTCCTTGTGATCGAGGGTGCAGGCCCTATCGAGAACGAGCTCGACCGAATTGAGATCCTCTACGGCCTGGGCGTTCGGCAGATGGGCATTACCTATAGCGAGTCCAACTACCTGGGAACGGGATGCAAGGAACCTTACGAGGGGGGCCTGACTGTATTCGGGCGCAAGGCTGTAGAGCGCATGAACAAGGTCGGCATGCTCATCGACGTCTCCCACTCCAGCGACCAGACTATGCTGGACACGATCGAGTGCAGTACAAAGCCTGTGATCATCTCTCACGTGGGGGCAAAGAGCGTATGGAACGCCAAACGCATGGCTAGTGACGACGTTTTGCGGGCATGCGCGGATAAGGGCGGCGTCATCGGCATCGAAGCGGCTCCGCACACTACGATTTCTAAGGCGCACCCGGTGCATAACATTTACTCCGTCATGGACCACTTTGAATATGTAAAGAATTTGGTCGGAATTGATCATGTCTCTTTTGGTCCGGATGTTACCTATGCGGACCACTGCGCGGTGCACAAGATCATTTCCCGAGAACTGGGAATTGCAGAGACACATATTGACTGCCAGGAGGTCCCTTATGTGGCGGGGATCGAGAACCCCACCGAGGCCAGTCACAATATCCTCCGCTATTTGATCAAGGCTGGGTACAGCGACAAAGACATCGAGAAAGTCATGGGCGGCAATACGCTACGGGTACTGAAAGAGGTCTGGGCCTGACCGCGCTACGGAACCGCTCGAGGGCAGCCGTATCCAAGCAGTCCGAAACGCAGGCCAGGGAAAGGAGGAACGATCCATTGTGAAGCTGCTGTTTATCGTGCCCGGAGAAGGGCTATCGGAACAGGAACTCGCACGGAGAAGGATGGTCCTGCAGAAGCATTCCTTTTCCGAAACAGAGGTACACATAAAGAGCTGCCGGAACGGCGTCCGGTCTATTGAGTCCTATTATGAGGATGCGCTGGCGGCTCCCGCTGTCATTCAGGAGGCCATCCAGGCGGAGGCGGAAGGCTATGACGGTGTGATCATCGGGTGCGCAGGCGACCCCGGACTGTATGCGATCCGGGAAATGGTCCGCATTCCCGTTGTAGGCCCTGGGGAGAATGCTGTTCATCTGGCCTCAACATTGGGAAGGGCCTTTTCGGTTATCGCAATTGTGGACAACTGTGTCCCCCGCCACCACCAGCTTGTCCAACGAGCAGGCATCGCGCACACCCGGCTCGCCTCGATCCGGGCGGCAAACGTGTCCGTCCTGGATATCGCAAAAGATCCTGATATTGCCAAGCGTCGAGTAACGGAGGAAGCTAGGTATGCGTTGACCTCGGATGGCGCAGACTGCATTATTTTAGGCTGCCTCTCTCTGGCCTTCGCTCTTTTCGACCGTGAACTGGCACAGGAGTTGGGCGTTCCAGTCATCAATCCGGCGTTGGCAGCGCTCAAACAGCTGGAATCCCTGGTTTCGCTGGGCGTCAGCCACAGCAAGGCGGCGTATCGCCTCCCGCCCAAGTTCAGAAATTCTCCGTCCGCTGTTTAAAAAATTGATTCAACAGTCTATACTCTCCCAAATATGAATGAAAAGGAGACTGCAGCTATGAAAAAATATAAAGTTCCCAAGCTGCCGGTGGTATCTATCATATTGATGATGATCTTCCTGGTGGGCGGTTCTCTGTTGATCGCCGTCAAGGGTGCGCCGGTCTACTCGTTTGGCCTGGATCTGCCCAGTCTGATCGTCTGCTTCCTGTCCTATCTTCTCATTGCCGGCGGTGCGTTTTACTACGCATTCTTTGAGAAAACGGATTAGAATCAGTCGGACGATTTTACTTGCAGCGAATAATCAGAAGGAGGTATATGATGGCATATTTATTCATCTTGATCATCTATTTTATCCTGATGTTCCTCGTTGGCATTCTTTTCGGGAAGAAAAACAGATCGGAGGGCGACTACTTCCTGGCTAAGGACAAGCTTCCTCCCGCCGTGATTGGCTTCTCTTTTTCCGCCACACAGATGAGCGGCAGCACCTACATGGGCGCAATTGGAACCCGCCGCACTACCGGCATCCCTTACGTGCCCTGTGGCGTGTCCTCCGCCTCGGCGCCATGGTTCTGCTATATCCTTGTGGGAGATTGCATCCGGCGGCTCAACGCCAGAGTGGAGTGCCTCACTATGGCCGAAGTGTTCGAAAAACGTTTTGGCAAGCTGGCGGGGCTCATTGCGGCAATCATCATGCTCATCTGCTCCATCCCAAGCGTGACCAGCCAGTTCCAGGCGGCGGGCGGCGCGTTTGAGACTATTCTCGGCATTCCCTATCTGACTGCATTGTTGATCTTCGGCGGCATCGTAGTGGTCTACACGATCGTAGGCGGAATGTTTGCCGTCGCCTGGACCGATCTGGTACAGGGCGCATTAATGATCGGCGGCTTCCTTATTCTTGCGCCGCTCACCGTGTGGAAGGCTGGGGGATTTTCCAACATTTTTCACTCCTACGCCGCCTTCAATCCTGCTGGAGCGTCCTTTGCCTCTGGCGGAAAGCCTTTAATCTGGATGATCTCGGGATTTCTGGTGTGGGGATTCTTCCAGATCGGAGGCCAGCCTGCGGCGGTAACGCGGTTTTTGTCCACCACCAATGACAAGACGATGAAGCGTGCTTTATTCTATTCCGTTTTGTTCCAATGCTTCATTTACTTAAGTGGCAGTATCATTGCTCTGGGCTCCGTCATACTGATCCCGACAATTGAGAAAGCGGATATGATCATCCCCACGCTGTGTATGGAGTACCTGCATCCTTTGGTCGGCGGCACAGTGATCGCGGCTGCGCTGGGTGCGATGATGAGCACGGTAGACAGTATCATCCTAATGTGCAGCTCTCTTTTCGTTGTCAATATTTTAGGAAAGGGCTTCGGTGTCAAGGATCAAAAAAAGCTGTCCTTCTGGGGGAAAGCGATTGTGGTGATTGTTGGGGCCCTTGGAATGCTGATCGCTATCGATCCCCCCGACAGCATTCTATGGATCATTACCACCGGCTTCAGCATCATGGCATCCGCCTTTACATTCCCTCTGCTCGCGGCGCTGTGGTGGCCCCGGAGCACAAATGCCGGAGGCGTAGCGGGAATGGCAGGCGGCGCCGCAGCAGCTGTCTTCTGGTATGTGCTCAGCTATATTCAAAACGGCTCTTTGAGCAATTTTGCCGGCGGATGGTGGCCCGCGATCGTAGGCAGTATCGTCTCGCTGGTCCTTGTTGTCGCCGTCTCCTTGCTGACAGCCCCCTCTAGTGACGAAACCCTGGAATTATTCTACGGGGAAGCAGCTGTAAGCGATTAAAAAATGGCCTGGTGGCATCATTCCAGCAGAAGGAGGGGATGCAAGATATGACAATACCATGCGCCATGGTCAGGATTACCCCGGAACAGGCGGCGGCAGCTGCATGCGCTGATCATCCGGACCTTATCACCAGAATCTCCTGGCTGATTGTCCCCAAACTGCGGCGCGAAACACGTCTCCTGCAACGCTCTCTCTTCTATTGCAAATACTATATTGTCTGGGGTACCGTGTCTGGACCGCAGGGGAAGTGCGTACGCTGTACAGCGGCCATGAACAGTGCGCTGAACCTTGTGCGGAAGGCGGTGGGAACACCGGAAACATCGGATCAGGATATTGATTCCGGCCAAATCGTACAGGATCAATATACCATAGAGCAGGCGGAGGAAAAGATCAGAGAATTCATGGTGCGTTCTTCATACAAGATGCTGCGGGGACTGGGGCGCGTTTCAGTGGAATGCGTGGAGACAGCCTACCGTCCCTATTACATGTGCCTCTGTGAGAAAAACGGAAAAACCTACCGCCGCGTTGTGGATGCGGCGCTGGGAGAGCGGGACTATCTCCTGGAATATCAATACAAGAATTTGAAATTTCTTAGTGCGCCAACAGAGTAAAGGCCAAAATTCACATCCAGATACTAGGACGGATTGTTTTACGCAAAGGATACAGGAAACCCACCGGCTTAGCCGGTGGGTTTCCTGTATCCTTTGCCGCCCTACACCTCCCTCCGTCCCCTTCTCTCCGTGGGAAGGTACAGGCACAGCGCGCTGCGGTCGTCGTCTCCCCGCCGCCGCTGGTACGCCTCCCGGAGAATCAGGCTGGTCAGCACATTGGGGTCCTCCCCCTGCCAGCCCGCCAGCAGGTCCTGGACCCACTGGTCGTCCCCGGCATCGGCCACGCCGTCGCTGATCATCAGCAGGAACGTATTCTCCTCCAGAGGAAACCGAATAGCCTGAGGTTCGGCGTCGGACTCCTGGAGCCCGGCGGGCAGGGATGCGCCCGCCAAGCGCCGGACAGAGCCCTTCCGCTTGATGTAGGTGGGGGCCGCGCCGTATTTGTACAGCGTCGCCTGCTTTGCGGTGAGATCCGCCGCCAGTAGGTCGATGGTGGTAAAACTCCCCTGTTCGTCGCTGCGAAGGTTCAGAGCGGAGTTCAGCGTCCGCAGGGCGGGCTCCGGCGCGATGCCTGCCTGGAGAAACTGTTCTAAAAGCCGCAGGGTCATCTGGCTCTCCCGCTGGGCCTCCCTGCCGCTGCCCATGCCGTCGCTGAGGATCAGGTACAGCATCCCCCCTACCCGGAACCAGGTCATGCTGTCTCCGCACAGACGCTGTCCCTCTTTGGGCTCGGAGCCCAGAGCCACCTCGTGGCACAGCTCCCGTCCGGTAGCCGCCGGAACCTCCGCAGACGCCATGGCCTGGGCCACCAGCTCCCCCAACTGGGCGTACTGACCCCGGCTGCGCTCCCGCTCACGGTCCAGCTGGCGGCGGTACTGCCGCCGCAGCAGCAGTGCTGTCACCTCCGTGTTGATGGCGGAGAGGAGCTGCGGGAAATGGATGCACCGGGCGGCGAAATGGGAGGCAAAATCGGATGCCTCCGCCCTCCCCCGCTCCAGCATCACCGGCGTGGCGTCGTTAAAGGCGTTGTAGGTGGACACGTACTCCTTGTTCCAGCACAGGTCCCGCAGGGCGCAGCCCCGGCAGACTACCTCCGCCGCCCGGTCAAAAATAACGGCGGGGTTTTCCTCTTTCTTGGGCTGGGGCGGGGCGAACGCCTCCCCCAGGGACCGCAGTGCCTCGGCGCTGAGCCTCAGCCGCTGGCGCAGTCCCTCCACCTCCCGCCCGGCGGCCTTCCGGCGCGGGATATGGGACTCCCTCAACACCAGCGCGCAGTAGTGGCACAGGACTCCCGCCAGCACGGTACAGGCCCCCATCCGCACCAGGCTTCCGCCCTTCATCCCCATCTGCAGGGAATACGCCAGCTCCACCGCCAGCGTGGCGCCCGCCGCAGTGACGGGCCGGAACCATCCCTGCCGGAACCACTTGGTATCCCGGAAGGCGGACAGCACCGCATAGATCAAAACCAGAATCCCGCAGCACCGCAGGGCCGCGCCGAAGGGGAGGAAGGCCATGCTTCCCGCCGCCCCTCCCGCCAGCGCGGCCATGGCGTTTTTTCCCGGCCTGCAGGCCGCCAGCAGGCCCGCCGCCAGCGGCGCGCGGCCCTCCAGACAGCACCCGGCGGCGAAAAATCCCGCCGCAGCGTAGCCCGCCAGCCGGAGCAGTTCTCCGGTCTGGGGCTTTTCCAGGGTGATGTTGGCGATCTTCATCATAGCTTGTCCCCTTCCCTGTTGTTCCTGTTTTTCCCATTGTAACAGGCGGCATTGGAAAATCCTGTCGGGAAATACCGGTGGGAATAGGGGGGTAAAAAGAAAAGGAGCCGCCGGTATCCGGCGGTTCCCTAAAGCTGGCCAAAGCAGGCGGCAGGGTACCCCTCCTCCGCTTCCGGCCTATGGAAAGATCGGGATCAAGCGTTTTCTTCCCCATCCAAATACATGGGCAAGAACCGCGCCAAGCTGCGGGCGATGTAGGCCGTGTTCCCTTCCTCCAGTACAGTGTCCTTCTTCGTCCTCAGGTGTGGAATATAGTACCCCAGCCCCGCCAGATACCGGCAGGCGCACAGGTCCACATGGAATTTGAACTTCCTCCCATCCGAGGGATAGTACTGCAAGCCCTTGGTCAGCACCCGGGGGCGCATCTCCTCCCCCTCCGGGAAGGCCGCTTCCAATGCCGACAGCATCGCCTCGTCCCACCGGCTGTGCTTGGAGGGGATCACCAGCAATTCCTCCCCGTCCCCCACGCAGTCCAGGTTGACAAACAGCCGCCCGGAAGCCTGTCCCGCATGCTTTTTCCTGAAGGCAGAGGCTCCCAGCAGAGTCCGCTCGTTATTGTCCAGAAACACCAGACACACCCGCTTGTCAAATCCCGCCTCCTTCGCCGCCGCCAGCAGGGCCAGCACGCCGGAGGAATTTCCGTTAGCATTGTTCTGGTTGGCGGGCCCGTAAGCCGCGAACCACAGCCCCGCCACCGCCAAGATCAGAAACAGCGGCAACATCAGCTTCGGCTGATTGAGCGGAAAACTGACTGCGAAGGACAGCAGAAGCGCCGCCGCCGCCAGCCCCATTGCCGCCGCCAGGTGGTAGCACACATGGGCCAATACGTTGGTGGGAGAAACGAAATTAGGAACCAGCATCCTGGACCCGGTGTCGTAGTGGGCGCAGAGAAAGACCTCCGCCCGCTCCGGGTCCCCAGCCACTACGTTGACGCTGCCGTTGAGCTTCCCGTAAGTCTCCTCCCCGGCCTTCCATCCCGCGCACTTCAGCTCCCGCAGCAGCCACTGGCGGAACTCCTTCTTCTGTCCTCCAGTCTTCCGCACCGGGTGGACGGTCAGCAGATATTTTTTCAAACTGGAAATTTCTTCCATGGACGCCTTCCCTTTCTCCCGTCAAATGTTCTTTTTGTACTCCGCCGCCCCATCCAGCAGCTCCTCGGCTCCCGCCAGCATGGCGGCGGTGATGCGCTCCCCGCCGGTGAGACGGGCCAGCTCCTGTTTCCTCCGCTCCCGGTCCAGCCGGAGGACCCTGGTGTAGGTCCGCCCTCCGCTCTCTCCCTTCTCCACGGAGAAATGTGTGTCCGCCATAGCCGCCAGCTGGGGCAGATGGGTGACGCACAGCACCTGCTTCCGCCGGCTGACCTGAGCAAGCTTGGCGGCCACCTTCTGGGCCGCCCGTCCGCTGACGCCGGTGTCCACCTCGTCGAATACCAGGGTGCCGATGAGCTCGTTCTCCGCCAGCACATTTTTCAGCGCCAGCATAATCCGGGCCAGCTCTCCGCCGGAGGCAACCTTGTTGATAGGCCGCAGTTCCTCCCCCACGTTGGCGGACATCAAAAACCGCACCAAGTCGATACCGGAGGCATCCGGCTCCTTCTCCTCAAAGCAGATGGCAAACCGGACCTTTGGCATATCCAGCTGCCGCAGTTCCTCTTGAATCCTCTCCTCCAGCCGCTTAGCAGCCTCCTTCCGGGCCTGGGACAGTACGCCGGCGGCTTTCATCACCTGTTTCCGCTCCTTCTCCAGCTGCTTTTCCAGTCTGGCGGCGGTATCGGAGGCAAAAGCAATCTGATCCAGCTCCTCTTTCCGCTGCTCCAGGTATTCCAGCATATCCTCCACCGTAGGGCCGTACTTCTTTTTCAGACGGTAAAGCTGATCCGCCCGTCCCTCCAGCTCGTCCAGCTCCTGGGGGCTGAAATCGAAGGCGTCCTCCAGGTCCCGCAGCGTCTCCGCCACGTCATACGCTTCGGAATGCAGGCTTTCCAATCGTTCGTGGAGTTTCGCGAACTGCTCGTCCAGTCCCTTGGCTCCCGCCATGGCCCCGGCGGCCTCCCGCAGCTCCGATACCGCGCCGCCGCCCTCGTCCCCGCCGGTAAGACTCCACACGGCCCCTTGAATGGCGGACATAAACTTCTCGCTGTTGCGCAGCAGGTTCCGCCGCTGGAGAAGGGCCTCCTCCTCCCCGACCTTCAACTGGGCCCGTTCCAGCTCGTCGATCTGGAACTTGAGGCTGTCCATCCGCCTCTCCTTCTCGGCCTCGTCCATCTGCAGGGATTTCAGCTTCTTCCTGGTCCCCTCCATGGCCTCGTAGCAGGCGGCGTAGCCCCCCAGCTCCCTGTCCACCTGACCGAAGCTGTCCAAGTAGGCCCCATGCTGTTCCTCATCCAGCAGCTGCTGTCCATCATGCTGGCCGTGGATATTCAACAGGGCTCCGCCGATTTTCCGCAGCTGGGCCACGGTTACGGGCCGGCCGCCCACCCGGCAGGCGTTTTTGCCGTCGGCGTAGATCTCCCTTTGCAGCAGCAGCTCCCCGTCTTCGGTCTGGATGCCGCACTCCTCCAATGCCGGCAGGGCCGGCACGCCGGTAAATACGGCGCTGACAAAGGATTTCGCCGCCCCGGTGCGGATCAGGTCCCTGCTGGTCCGCTGGCCCAGCACGGCGCCCATGGCGTCGATGACAATGCTCTTACCGGCGCCGGTTTCGCCGGTAAGGGCGTTGAAGCCCTCATCGAAGGTAATGTCGGCTTCCTCTATTACTGCGATGTTTTCGATGTGCAGCAGCTGTAACATGATTCGTACTCCGTTTCTTCTGACCGCCGCTGCGCGGCGGGGGGTCTAATCTAATTTTACCTTTGCCCCTGCCGGGGCGGGGCCTTCTTTTCGCGCGAGCGAAAAGAA
>OFGA01001601.1_pt1 | contig 15318 bp, 13 predicted proteins | sample 1521471 | NCBI WGS metagenome assembly OFGA01 (sample SAMEA3504086, study PRJEB24116) | mouse gut metagenome | biome: mouse gut; feature: mouse-associated habitat; material: faeces | place: Denmark | collected 2011
CCGCGCCGCCGGAAACCGAACCGGCCACCGTCACGCCGGGATGCTCCTCCAGAAGGGCGGCAAGATGCTCCCGGCTGTGGGGCTCATCGTCCACCAAAAGGATGCGCAGCGCCATGGGACCACCTCCGCTCTGACAAAATATAACGTGTTTATTCTATCAAAGGGCGCCGAAGAAAGCAATGGAAAACTACAGGAAAATCAGAACCCGTATGCGCAGGCGATGACTTTCGGGAGGGACGCGCAAAATGTTACGGGATATGCGCGGCATTGACACGCAAACGGGCAAGGTGCGCGCGGCGCATTGACGGAAGCCGGCGGCTGCTTTACTATGTGATTATTGCCAGTCCGGACGATGCCTGCGCAGGGCGGTTTGGGCAAAATCACTTTATATAGGAGGTTATTTCATGGCGAACAACGTGAACCCAAGGGAACCGGAAAAGAAGCCCGGCATCTGGAGGTCCTTCTGGACGCTGATGACCAGCGTCAAGGCGCCCTGGGGCTGGGTGGGCGCCGCCACCCTGGTCAGTCTCTTCGGCGCGCAGCTCAGCCTCATGATCCCCGACGCTACCGCCAAGGTGGCTACCGGCGACATCAGCATGGGGGCCATCCTCTTCATGGTGGTCTGTATGTTCCTCAGCGCCCTGGAGCAGGCCGTCAGCCAGATCCTCAGCCGCATCGCCTCCAGCAAGACGGAGATGAACTTTCAGAAGCTGATGCTCAAGAAGAACCTGAGCCTGCCCATGCCTTTCTTCGACAGGAACATGGCCAGCCGGCTCATCACCCGTACCACCTCCGACAGCACCCTCGTCGCGGAGTTCTTCGGCTGGTCCATCCCCTACTTCCCAGCCGCCCTCTACAGGCTGGTGGGCGTCGCCATCATTCTGAACAGCTATAACTGGCGGCTGGTAGCTCTGGAGGCCGTCATGTTCCCCGTGATCCTCCTGGTGTCGTTCTTCTCCGGACGAGTGGGCTTCACCTGGAACAACCGCATCCAGGGCAAGCTCTCCGAGCTGGGCGGCTACCTGGCCGAGATCCTGGTGAACGTCCCCCTCGTCAAGGTCTTCGTCAAGGAGAAGGTGGAGGAGGAAAAGGGCAAGGAAGCCATCGAGGGCATCTATAAGACCAAGAAGAAATATCTGGCCTTCAGCAGTACGATTTCGTTCCTCTCCAGCTCGGAGAGCATTCTTCAGACTGTGGTCGTGGTGCTGGGAGGCGCGGCCCTGGTGAACGCCGGACACATCACCCTGGAGCAGTGGATCGCGTTCTATATGTACGCAACCAATCTGGTCCGCCTTTTCCAGAATATCTTCCGGTATTACGAAACCATCAAGCGGGCCCAGGGCTCCTCCCGGCGTATGGCGGAAATCATCGTGGAGAAGAGCGAGGATATGGGCGGCGGCAGGACCGTCCCCTCTCAGCCCGGCGACCTGAAATTCGAGAACGTCACCTTCCGCTACGACACTGACACCGTGCTCAAAAACGTCAGCTTCACCCTCCCCGCCGGGAAAACCACCGCCCTGGTGGGGCCCAGCGGGGCCGGCAAAAGCACCATCTTCGGCCTGCTGGAGCGGTTCTATGACCCGGAGAGCGGCCGGGTGACCCTGGGCGGCGTGGACGCCAAGGAGTTCCATAAGTCCTCCTGGCGGCAGGCCATCGGCTACGTGCCCCAGTCCAGCCCCCTGTTCTCCGGCACCATCCGCAGCAACATGACCTACGGCCTGGACCGGACCTTCACTGACGAGGAACTGGCCCGGGCGGCGAAGGACGCCAATATCTATGAATTCATTCTCTCCTGCGACAACGGGTTCGACACCGACGTGGGCGAGCGGGGCTGCAAGCTCTCCGGCGGACAGCGCCAGCGCATCGCCATCGCCCGGGCGCTGCTCAAGGACCCGCAGATCCTGCTGATGGATGAGGCCACCAGCAGCCTGGACCCCGAGGCCCGCAGCGAGGTGGAGAAGGCCATGGAGCGGCTGAAGGAGGGCCGCACCACCGTCATCGTGGCCCACGAGATCCGTTCCATCGAGGACGCGGACCAGATTGTGGTCCTCTCCGGCGGCGAGGTCAACGGCATCGGCAGCGCCGGCCAGCTCGCCAGCGGCAACGCGCTCTACCGCAGGCTGAAGGACCTCCAGGACGGAACAGCCGTCCTGGGCAAGGCGTAAGAAAGGAGGACACAGCACAATGAACAGCGCCGTCAATACAAAAAAACAGCCCTGGGGCCCCTTTATCAAGCAGGTCCTGGGCCCCAACGTCCCCTGGGCCTGGTACCTCGGCAACCTGATTGCGCGGCTGTCGCTGGCAAACGTCATGGTAGCGGGCTACAAGCTCTCCGGACAGATCATGTCGGGAGAGGCCATCTCCAATAACGCCATCCTCTGGAAATACGCGGGGCTGATGGCCCTGTCCATGGGCGTGACCGTGGCGTTCACCGTCTCCAACAGCTGGGCCGGCTACTGGACGGAGCGGAAGCTCCAGACCCGGCTGTGGACGAAGATGATCCGGATGCCCATGCGGCTCTACGACCAGCAGGACCCGCTCTCCCTCATCAGCCGCGTGACGGAGGACACCATGCTGGTCACCTACTCCATGAGCTATCTGTTCACGTTCCTCAACTCGGTGTACACCCTGGCCCTGATGCTGAAGGAGATTTGGGGGATGAACCGCAGCATCACCCTGGCCCTGCTGCTGGTACTGCCCTACATCTGGGCCACGATGGTCATCCCGGGCCGGTTCAAGTTCTCCGCCAAGAAGGCGGTGCGGGAGAAGATGTCCAAACTGACCGGCTTTGTGGCCGAGCGGCTGACCAGCATCACCCTGGTCAAATCCGCCGCCAACGAGAACGCCGACCTCCAGCTGGGCTACGAGTACGCCGAGGAGCTGTACAAGGCCAAGGTGAAGTACTGGCTCATTGACGGGGCCAGCCAGCCCTTCACCTACGGCATTGAGGGCATCGTAAGCGCCATCATCCTCATCTCCGGCAGCATCCTGGTGCAGGACGGACGGCTGGACATGGCGGGGCTGATGACCATGTTCGCCATGCGCTCGACCATCTATAACTATATGCTCCAGTTCGTGTTCTGCTTCCACTATATCAAGGACGCCCAGGGCTCCACCGCCAAGATTGCGGAGCTCATGGCCGTCCAGCCGGAGGTCCTGGCGCGGGAGCGGTCCTTTACCCAGCCGGAGGACGACATCGCCTTCGAGAACGTGAGCTTCCGGTATGACGACAAGGACGTGATCCAAAACGTCTCCGTCATCATCCCCCAGGGCAAGGTGACCGCGATCGTGGGTCCCAGCGGCGCGGGCAAGACCACGCTGCTGAGCCTGCTGGAGCGGCTGTACACCCCGAACGAGGGCCAGATCAAGTTTGGCGACACCCCCGTGGAGAAGATCCATCTGGACCAGTGGCGGGGCGCCATGGGATATATCCAGCAGGCCAGCCCGCTGCTCTCGGGCACCATCCGGGACAACATCGTCTACGGTCTGAACCGTCCCGCCAAGGACGAGGAGGTGGTCAAGGCGGCCAAAACCGCCAACGCCTACGACTTCATCATGGAGCTGCCCGACGGCTTCGACACGGACATCGGACAGCTGGGCGGGAAGCTCTCCGGCGGCGAGCGCCAGCGCATCGCCATCGCCCGGATGATCATCAAGGACCCGGACTATCTGCTCCTGGACGAGGCCACCAGCAGCCTGGACGCGGAAAACGAGGCCGAGGTCCAGGCCGCCCTCAGCGCCGTAATGGCCGGACGCACCGCCGTGGTGGTGGCCCACAACCTGCGCACGGTGGTGAATGCGGACAACATCATCGTCATGGACCAGGGCCGCATCCAGGCCACCGGCACCCATCAAAACCTGTACGGCAGCAACGAGCTGTACACCAGGTATTTTGACCTGCAATTTGCGCGGTAAGGCGGACAGCGGCGCGACATTAACATGAGATCGCGAGATTGAAACATCAGAAGGAGAGAAGGCAGCGGGTCCCGCTGCCTTCTCTCCTTCTATTATATTTCAGCCTGATGTTCGCCTTTGAGCCTTGATCCAACGTCCCGGGTCAATTCCGCAGGGCCGGCTGGGCCAGGTAGGCCACCGCCGAGTGGGCGGCGATATTCCCCTCGCCGGCCGCTTTGATGTACTGGAAGGGCGTGCCCACACAGTCGCCGGCGGCAAAACAGCCCGGGATGTTGGTCTGCATCAGCCGGTCCACCTTGATGAAGTTTTTCTCCAGCTCCAGGCCCGACAGCAGGCCCGACGGGGACACGTCCCCTCCCCGAAGGAGGAACACCCCGTCCGCCAAAACCGTTTCCCCATTTGCCAGGCTCAGGCAAAGCCGGCCATCCGCCTTCTTGACGCCTGCCGGCTTCCCGGCTACGGTTTCGATGTTCCCTCCGGCAAGGCTGCTCCCGTACTGCGGCAGGAAGATGACCTTCTTGGCGATTTTCGCCAAATAGCGCACGTCGTCCTCCTCCTGCTCGCTGTAAGCGGCTACCGCTACCGTTTTGCCCTCGTACACCATACCGTCGCAGGTGGCGCAGTAGCTGACGCCGCTGCCGAGGAGCTGCTGTTCGCCGGGAATGGGATTTGTCGCCTTTGCCCCCATCGCCAGGATGACCGTCTTCGCCTCGTACATCCTGCCGCCGGAGCTCAGCACGAAATAGTCGCCCATGGGATAGATGCCGTCGATGCGGGCGTTGGTGATGGTAATGCCCATCTGCCGGATATGCTGGAGAAAGGCGGACTTCAATTCCTCCCCGCTGACGGACGGCATGCCTAAGTAGTTGCTGATGGACGCGGGCCGCGAAACCTTGCTGCTGACCCCGTCTTCGCCAAAGAGGATCAGGCTTTTTTTCCGGATTCTGGCGTTCAGCGCGGCGGACAGCCCCGCCGGGCCGCATCCCACGATGGCAATCGAATAGCGTTGTTCCATACTAACTCCCTGATGAATCAATTTTAGGAATACAGATAGTCTCCAATGGCGGCTTCTACCTCCTGCGCGCTCATAAAGCCGATATGACGGCGCACCTCCTCCCCGTCCTTGAAGAAGAGGACGGTGGGGAACGCGGCCACCTGGAACGAACGTCCCAGCGCCGGATATTTTGAGGAATTTACCTTCAGAATACTGATAAAGGGCATATCCAGACTGACATCCTCCAGCACCTTTGCCATCAGCTGGCAGGGAAGGCAGTTATCGGAGAAAAATTCGGCAACCACCACGTTTTCCCGGATCAACTCCCGGAAATTATCCTTTGTCGCTTCACGTACAGCCATACTCTTATACCTCTTTCATAGACGCTTCCGTTCTTGCGATCTGCTCTGCAATCACCAGCTTGGCATACTTCTCCACCAGCATTGCCAGGAAGGGCGTAGTATTCCGGACCGCATCCTCGTCCATCAGGTATTTCTGGGCGTGGGTGCGGACGAAATCTTCATAGTCCGCTTCATCGCAGGACATGCCCTTTTCCTTGGCGATCTTCTGCCCGATGACCGCCATCTTCAGATTGGTTGCCGCGCTCTCCGCCATCCTCCGGTCCAGCTCCTCCGCCGTCCGGACGCCGAAGGTCTGCTCCAGCTGGTCGGGGTCCAGCGCGGCGGGGTCCATGTTTCTGCTGCGGAACATTTCGGCATTGCTGGCTCTGTAGCACGCGGCCAGCTCCTCCAGCTCCGCCTCCCAGGGGCACAGCGCCAGCTGGGCGATCCGACTCATACACTCGCCAACAGCCAGCTCCCGGGCCTTCGCCCGCCGCGCCTGGCTCCGCAGCTCCTCCAGCCTGCCGGCGCGGAACGCCTCCACAGAGTCATACCCCAGCTCCCTGGCCGACTGGTCGGAGAAGCCGGCCAGAACGCGCCGCTGAATCCCGCAGATCCGCAGCTCCCGCCTGCCGCGGGGAGGCTCCTCCGTTACAATCGTGTCGCCCACGCGCTTTCCCAGGAGGGCCGCCTCCGTCTCCTTCCCCAGAAGGCCCAAGCCGACGGTGGCCGGGAGGCGCTTATCCCCTCCGTTGATCGTGATCTCAATAAAATCGCCGGCTTTGATTTCGTTCCCCGGTTCCATGGACGCGTTCTTCAGCCGGTAGTCCCGGATCTCCCGTTCCACGCACTCGCTGTCAAAGCTGTATACCGCCAGCTCCTCCGGCACGGCGAGGTCCTCTATGGACAGGTCGGGCTCCACCCGGGACCGTATCATTTTGCTCTCATCCATACTGTGTTTCCTCACTTAATGTTCTCAGGGTAGAGGTACGAGGCCACGGCGGAATAGTCCGTGATGCCCTCGATGCCCTTGCGATAGCAGATGTTTCCATTCGCCTCATAGAGCGGGGCGATGTTGCAGTACTCCGCCTGCAGCTCCAGCACCTGCTGATAGAGGACCTCCCGCTTGGCCTCGTCCGGCTCCGCCCGGTACTGGGCAATCAGCTCGTCGCACTCCGGGGTGCACACGAAGTCCTCGCCCCGCTCGGAGGAGAAGTTCAGGAGAAGTCCAGCCGTGGTGGCCAATTCCGCTCCGTTGGACATGATGCACATGCCCAGGTTTCCGTTGGCGCTGGCCTGGTAGAAGGAGTTCATATCCATCTGCTCGATCTCAACCGTGATGCCGACGGCCTTCAGATCCTCCATGATGCACTGGGCGTCGGCGGGCTTGTCGGCCACGGTCAGGGTCAGCACGCCGCCCTCCTGATAATTGGATTTCGCCAGGTATTCCTTGGCTTTCTCCACGTCGTAGCCGGGCATCGGAACCGTGCCGGCCAGGCTACCCAGCGTCTTCGCCGCCAGGAGGTTTTCCGACACCGCGGCCTCGCCGCTGCAGGCAATCTGCACCAGCTTTTCCCGGTCGATGGCGTGGGCGATGGCAAACCGCAGGTTGATGTCGTCCTTCAGCGGGCCGTAGAACCATACGCCTGTGGCGACATAGCCCGTTGTCTCCCGCAGCTCAAGGCTGTCATCATTTCTGACGAGGGTCAGCTGGTCGGGGGCCACGTTTTGCAGGATATCGACCTCCCCGTTCTGCAGGGCGATCACGGCGGCGGCGGCGTTGAGAGGGGCCTTGATGACCAGCTTTGCATAGTGGGGCTTCTCCCCGTAGTAATGCTCATTCACCGACAGGTTGACCGTGCCGTCCGCGTCGATGCCGTCGATCTTATAGGGGCCGGCCCCAATGGGCGACTTCACAAAGGCGCTGGGGTCATAGGCGTCAGAGGGCGCGATAAAGAGCGTGGAAATTGTGTCGGCCGGACTGCTCAGCGGCGACTCGGCCGTCATGGTGAAGGTCAGGTCATCCACCTTGGCCCAGGTGTACTTGCCGACGCCGTAGGCCATCATGGGATCTTCGTTCATCTTGTCAAAGGAGAAGATCACGTCGTCCGCGGTAAAATCCGAACCGTCGCTGAACTTGACGCCCGAACGGATGGTGAACGTGGTGGTCAGCCCATCGGCGGACAGCTCCCACTTTTCAATAATGCCCGGCTCCAGGCCGTTCTCGCCCCGCCGGATCAGCGCGCCGAAGACGCTGCTCATCAGGTTCGGGTCGTGGGGCGTGCCCACCAGGGAGTCCAGGTTCTCCGTCTTGATGGACCCCATAATGGTGAGGGTGTCCGAATTCGCCGGCGTGCTGTCTCCACCGCACCCGGCCAGCAGGCCGAGGGCAAGAACGGCGGCCAAAAGGAATACGGTAACTTTCTTCATGTCCTACCTCCAATAATGTATGTTATTGTAAAACGCATGCGACCTGGTGACCCTCACCGGCATCATGCAATAATACCTTTTCTTTGCAGGCGGAAGACGCGTGGGGGCATCGGGAGGCGAAGCGGCATCCCTCCGGCAGGTCCACGGCGCTGGTGATCTCGCCCCGGATAAGCTCCCCCTTCCGCTCCCGCTCCTCGGCGCTGGGGATAGGGATTGCCGAGAGCAGGGATCTGGTGTACGGATGCAGCGGACGGTTGAAAATCTGCTCCTTGGGTCCGAACTCCACGCACTGCCCCAGGTACATCACCGCGATGGTGTCGGAGAGGTGGTGTACCACGCTGAGATCGTGGGTGATAAAGATATAGGTGAAGCCCATCTTCTCCTGCAGGTCCATCAACAGGTTGAGGATCTGGGCCTGGATCGAGACGTCCAGGGCGGAAACCGGCTCGTCGCAGACGATCAGCTTCGGATTCATGGAGATGGCCCGGGCGATGCCCGCCCGCTGGAGCCGCCCCGGGTCCAGCTCGAAGGGATAGGAATTGAAGTACTCCAGGGGCAGTCCCACCAGCTCCATCAGCTCCGCCACCCGGTCCAGACGCTCCCGGCGGCCCATACGCTTCCCGTTGAGCAGGACGGGCTCCTCAATGCTCTCCGCGATGGTGTGGTGGGGGTTGAGACTGGAGAAGGGGTCCTGGAAGATGATCTGCATGTCGCTCTTCAGCATGCGCAGCTGCTTCGGCGAGCACTTGGCAATATCCTGCCCCTCGAAGAGGATCTCCCCGGAGGTGGCGGGGGTGAGGCCCAGAATGACCCGGCCCAGGGTGGTCTTGCCGCAGCCGGACTCCCCTACGACGCCCAGGGTGGTCCCCCGCTCCACGGAGAAGGAGACGCCGTCCACGGCGTGGAGCTGCCTCTTCCCGATGGGGAAGTATTTTTTCAGGTCCTTTACCTCAAGGATGGTCGAACGCTCCATCATCAAGTCCCTCCCTTCCCGAAAAGATGGCAGCTGATGGCGTGGGTCCCGCTGCAATGGGCCTCCGGCGCGGCGGTATGGCAGAGTTCCATGGCCCTGGCGCACCGGTCCGCAAAGGGACAGCCTTGGTGGGGCGCGGTGTTGTCCGCCACCGCCCCGGGGATGGGGTGCAGCCGCCGCTCCCGGCTCTTGATGTCCGGGATAGCGCCGAAGAGGCCCTCCGTATAGGGGTGGTGCTCCTTCGTCAGGAACATATCGTCCCAGGTACCGGACTCCACGATCTTTCCGGCGTACATGACCGCCACCTTGTCGCACATCCTGGCGACGATGCCGAAGTCGTGGGTGATGAGGATCATGGACATTTCCATGCGGGCCTTCAGATCGTTCATCAGGGCGAGGACCTGGGCCTGGATGGTCACATCCAGGGCCGAGGTGGGCTCGTCGGCGATCAGCAGCTCCGGATTGCACGAGAGGGCAATGGCAATGCCGATGCGCTGGCGCATCCCGCCGGAGAGCTCGTGGGGATAGGACCGCTTCATAATGGGGTTAATGCCCACCAGCGTCAGCAGCTCGTCCACCCGGGCGCTGATCCGCTCCCGGCTCTGCTTTTCCGCGTTGTGAAGCAGAATGCCCTCCGCGATCTGCCGCTCGATGTTGATGGTGGGGTTCAGGCTGCTCATGGGATTCTGGAAGATCATCGCCATTTTCGCACCCCGGATGCTCCGCATGGAGACGTCGTTGAGCCCGATCAGCTCCGTCCCGTCCAGCTCCACGGACCCGGCGTCCACGCGCCCCCGGCTGGGCAGCAGCCCCATGATGGCCAGGGCGGTGGAGGTCTTCCCCGCGCCCGTCTCCCCGATGATGCCCAGAGTCTCCCGCTTCTCCAGCGCTATATTGACGCCCTGGACGGCGTAGGCTCTCTTTTTGTCCTCCCGTTTGTAGGACACCTGGAGATTGTCAACCGTTAAAAAGCTCATATGGTCACTCCTTCATCTGGGGGTCCATGGCCTCGGACAGGCCGTTGCCCATGAGGGCCAGCGCCACGCTGACCAGCGCGATAACGATTCCGGGCCAGATCACGGAGTTGGGATAGATCCGCAGATAGGTCTGCGCCTCGGACAGCATGGAGCCCCACTCCGGCGTGGGGGGCTGGATGCCCAGCCCCAGATAGCTGAACCCGGCGGCGGCTACCACCAGGGAGGAAACCTGCGAGGAATACTGGATCATCAGGATGCTCATCGCGTTGGGGATGACGTGGCGGAGCAGCACGCGGGCTGTGGAACAGCCGTTGGCCCGCGCCGTCTCGATGTAGCTCTGGCTTACAATGGACAGAAACACGGTCCGGCACAGCCGCGCTATTCCCGGCAGGGAAGGCACTACTACGGCGATCAGCAGGCTGCTGAAGCCGCGCCCAAACAACACCACAAGGCTGATGAGCAGAATCGACGAGGGGAGGCTGATGAAAATATCCAGAATCTTGGTCAGGATCTCGTCGAACCACCCGCCGATCAGCGCCATAGCCGCCCCGACGATGCACCCGATTCCGAACGACAGCGTCGCGCCTACGAAGCCGAAGGCCAGGGACCACCGGGCCCCGTGGATCAGCCGGGCAAAGGAATCCCGGCCGAAGGCGTCCGTGCCCAGCAGGTGCTCCGCCGACGGCCCCAGAAACAGCTGGTCCGGATGCTGCGCCAAGGCCATTTCCTCGTAGGGCGCCAGCACGTCCGCAAAAATGGCCAGGAAGATGACCGCCGCGATGATTCCCAGTCCGATGAGGGCGGGCGTGTTCTTCCTGTAGCGCGCCCAGGCGCCCCGCAGGAAAGAGCTCTTTTTGATCTTTCTTTCCGTCATGTCTCCCTCCTATTTGTACCGCGCCCGAACCCGGGGGTCCAGAAAAGCGTTGAGGACATCCACCAGCAGCAGGCCGACCATCAGCGTCAGCGTCACAAAGATCGTGGAGGCCATGATCATGGGGACGTCCTTCATGTTGATGGCCCGGAGGATGGTGGCGCCCACCCCCGGCAGGCCGAAGATGGTTTCCGTCAGCATACTGCCGCCCATCATAGCGACAAAGGACAGGGTCATCTGCGTCACCACAATCATCAAAGCGTTCCGCAGGGCGTGGACCACGATGGTTCTGGCGTTGGACGCGCCCTTGGCCCGGGCGGTCTTTATGTATTCCTGGCGCAGGGCATCCTGCATGGCGCTGCGGGTCATCCGCAGGTAATAGGCCGCGTTGCCGATGGAGCTGCCCAGGATCGGCATCACATAGTGGAGCGGCGAGCCGATTCCGCTGGAGGGGAGCAGCCGGAGCTTGACGGAGAAGAGCAGGATCATCATGATGCTCAGCCAGAAGCCCGGTATGGCCGCAATGAGCAGAGAAGAAATGGTCAGAGACGAATCCAGCAGCGTGTGCTCCTTGACGGCGGCGATGACGCCCAAGGGGACGCCGATCAGCACGGACGCCAGCGCCGTCCCCAGCGCCAGGGTGAAGGTGACCGGCACTTTTGAAAAAAGCTCCGAAAAAACCGGCTGGCGGGTCAGGAAGGATACCCCGAAGTCAAGATGGAGCGCATCCCAGATGTAGTAGAGGTACCGCATGACCAGGGGCTTGTCCATGTGCATCATGGCGTTGACGGCGTCCACGTCCTCCTGTGCGGCATCCTGGCCCAGCATGATCCGTCCCGGGTCCCCCGGCGTGATGTTGATGAGTACGAAGATGATGAACACCACCGCCAGGAGGGTCGGTATCATCATCAGTATCCGCTTTAAAACATATTTTCCCATACGCTTCGCACCTCTTTTTTATAGTAGTCATTTTTCGCCGTTCTCCAGCATGTCCCTCAGCTTCTGCACGTTGTCCAGAACCAGCCTCCTCCCCTCGTGGTGTAAAAGCTCCTGCCGCTCCAGCTCCTGGATGAACTTATTCACCGTTACCCGGCTTGCCTGTATCCTTTTTCCAAGGTCCTCCTGGCTGAAGATCCTTTGGATCAGAACGCCGTCATTCCTCTGTTTTCCATAGGTTTTGGCGCAGAAGAGAAGCTCCTGTATCAGCCGGTACTTCGCGCTTTTGAAGGAGAGGTCCGCAATATGCGCCGTAAGCGACTGGTCTTTGTTGAGCAGGTTGAAGATAAAGGCCATGGCCACGTTGGTATTGGAGGACAGATATCTGCGGAAAAGGGACGCCGGAATCCGATAAAAGCAGCTCTCCTCAAGAGTTACCGCATGGCAGGAATATTCCATGCCGGAAATCAGCGCCTGTTCCCCGATAATACATCCCACCCCGGCGTACATAAGAACCTTTTCGTCTCCGGCCGGGCTGGAAACCGACAGAATGATCCTGCCGCGCTGCACGACATAGACATACCTTGCCGGATCGCCCTGGGAAAACACCGTTGTCCGTGGGGGGAGACACAGTATATTGCGTGCATCAAGAATCTTTTCCCACAGCTCCAGATTGCTTTGCACAAAAGACGATGACCATGCATCCGTATTCAGATAAGTTTCTTGACGTTCCATACGGCCTCTCAACTTTCTTGAAAATGATTATAGCATACCAGCATTTGGGGGAAATATAAACTGGTTTACATATTTTGTGCGAAACGAACGGATTTGCCCGCGGTGCGCCCGCCCGGTCCGAGATTGCGGCGTTTTCGGCCCGTGTTCCCCGTACTCTTTTCCACAAAATATAAAAATTGAAGTGCGGCGAGCTCTTTCGGCCTTCCGCGCTTCAATGGTAAATCAACGGTTCCCTTCCGAACATAAAAACCTCTTGCAATTCGCGCTTAAATCCTCTATTCTAAGTATTATAGAATCTTTATAAAATACGCAACGGATGGTGACATATGAAAACCTCTCCCGCCAGCAATATGGATGTCAAACGCCGCAACCGCGCCAATACCTTACGCTGCATTTTATCCTGTGAGCGCATTTCCCAAATGGAGCTGGCCCAGAAGCTGGCGCTGAGCTGGCCGACGGTGTTGCAGAATGTAAAGGAATTGCTTGAAATGGGGTTCGTGCAGGAGGTCGGACAGTACGAATCCACCGGAGGGCGCAAAGCGAAAGCCTATGCCCCGGTAAAGGATGCAAAGTTAGCAATCGGGCTGGATTTGACGCGAAACCATGTGAGCGTCGTGCTGGTGGACCTAAGCGGACAGGTCGTGCGCTATCAGCGGAAATCGAAGCCCTTTTCCCTCGATGACACCTATTTGCAGGAGTTGGGCGCGCTGATCCGGAGCGTGATGGACAGCGTCTGTACCGCCGAAACGATTCTGGGCGTAGGGATCTCTTTACCCGGCATTGTGGACAGCGAAGCGGGCCTCCTGCGGTATTCTCATATCCTGGATTTGCGGGACGTGCCGCTCTCTGCGCTGAGTCGTTACATTTCCTATCCGTGCAGCTTTATCAATGACGCCAATGCCGCCGGATTGGCGGAAATTTATGGGACTTCCGCCGTTGGAAACCTGATCTATCTTTCTTTGAGCAACAGCGTAGGCGGCGCGATCCTGACGGATGGGACGCTGTATATGGGCAGCAATCTCCGCGCCGGTGAGTTTGGACACAATACGCTGGTACCCGGCGGAAGGCGGTGCTACTGCGGGAAAGAGGGCTGTCTGGATGCCTACTGTTCCGCGCGGCTGCTCTCAGACCAGGCGGGAGGAAATCTTGCCGCATTTTTTGGCGGCCTCCGGGACGGCGATGCGGAAAAGCAGGCCGTTTGGCAGGAATACTTGAACTATCTGGCGATTGCCGTCAATAACCTGCATATGAGCTTTGACTGCGATGTAATTGTGGGCGGCTATGTGGGCGCGTTCCTGGAAGAATTCGGCGGGCCGCTTCGGCCTCTGCTGGAGGAGCGCAATACGTTCCAGCCGGAAGCGTCCTACCTCAAGTTCTGCCGCTACCGCCTGGAAGCCTCCGCCGTGGGCGCGGCCCTGGCGCAGGTGGAGCAATTTTTACAGGCGCTATAACTAGAGAGAAGCGGCGCCGTCCTGTAACCAGGGCGGCGCCGCTTCTCTTTTTGCACAAAATTTTACCCCGGAAAATGTTTGAATCGCCGAAAATAAACTGCCCTCTTGACAAGCTCCGTGGGTTCATGTTTTAATATAGATACTTACATAAACACTTTATTAAAGTAATAATTCGGAACAAGGAGGACACAGCAATGGACGGGACAATGAACGTGGCAGTCATGGAGGGCATCGGAAAGATGGGGTACGTCCGGCGGCCTATTCCCACGCCCAAGGCGGACGAGGTACTGGTGAAGCTGGAGTATGTGGGCATCTGCGGCAGCGATATGCACTACTACGAGACAGGCGCTATCGGGGACTACGTGGTGAAGCCCCCCTTCGTCCTGGGACACGAACCCGGCGGCGTCGTGGTGGAGACAGGCAGCAATGTCAAACACCTCAAGGTGGGCGACAAAGTGGCGTTGGAGCCGGGTAAGACCTGCGGCCATTGCGAGTTCTGCCGCCAGGGGAAATATAATCTCTGCCCCGATGTGGTGTTTTTCGCCACGCCTCCGGTGGACGGCGTGTTCCAGGAGTACGTGGCCCATGAAGCGGCGCTGTGCTTCAAGCTCCCCGATAACGTCAGCGCCCTGGAGGGTGCGTTGATCGAACCGCTGGCGGTAGGGTTCCATGCCGCCAATCAGGGCGGCGCTCACGCCGGGCAGACCGCCGTAGTAATGGGCGCGGGGTGCATCGGCCTGGTGTCCATGATGGCGCTGAAGGCCGAGGGCGTCAGCCGGGTCTACGTGGTGGACGTTATGGCAAAGCGTTTGGAGAAGGCGCTGGAGCTGGGCGCGGACGGCGTGATCAACGGCAAAGAGGAGGACGCCGTTGCGGCTGTGCGCAGGCTGACCGGCGGCGCGGGCTGCGATCTGGTCATCGAAACCGCCGGAACCGAGATCACCACCCGTCAGGCCGTCCACATGACGAAGAAGGGTTCCACGATTGTTCTGGTAGGCTATTCCAAGAGTGGGGAAATCACCCTTCCCATGAGCCTGGCCCTGGACAAGGAGCTGACCTTCAAGACCGTGTTCCGTTACCGCCATATCTATCCCATGGCGATTGACGCCGTCGCCGCCGGGCGGGTCAATCTGAAGGGCATTGTCACGGACGTGTTTGATTTTGACGATATCCAGAACGCTATGGACAAGAGCGTTGCCGATAAGGCGAACATTGTAAAAGCGGTGGTCCGCATCGCAAAGGAGGGCTGATCATGGCGGGTAAAGAAGCGGCGCAGGAGACGAACGTAAAAGTCCCTCTGATCAGCAAAGTCGCCTATGGCTTCGGTGATGTGGGCTGTAATTTCAGCTGGATGTTCGTGAGCAATTTCCTCATGATCTTCTATACGGACGTATGCGGCATCCCTATGGCTGCGGTTTCCCTTCTGATGCTGATTTCCCGGTTTTGGGACGCCATCAATGATCCCCTGATCGGCAGCCTCAGCGACCGTACCAAGACCCGCTGGGGCCGCTACCGTCCCTGGCTGCTCATCGGCGCACCCCTGACCGCCGTCGTCCTGGTGCTGACCTTCTGGGCGCATCCCACCTGGTCCGACGGGTCCAAGACGGTCTATATGTATATCACCTACTGCCTGCTGGTCCTCGGCTATACCTGCGTCAATATCCCTTACGGCACCCTCTGCGGCGCGCTGACCCA